>Ga0181373_1000112_pt1 | contig 22163 bp, 15 predicted proteins | sample LowvirmetaG_3_FD_130159 | JGI IMG/M metagenome (GOLD analysis project Ga0181373, IMG submission 130159) | Marine viral communities from the Subarctic Pacific Ocean - Lowphox_09 viral metaG | ecosystem: Environmental > Aquatic > Marine > Oceanic | place: Subarctic Pacific Ocean | collected... | reverse complement strand
TTTGAATTAAATCTACAGCATCTGTAGTACCACAGGTTATATAATCACTACTTCCATCAAAATCTAAAATACCACCATCATCAGTTGAAAAAGGAGGACTACCTACTAAAGTACCATCTAATCTACTAGGACTTAAATCATTTATTGTTGTACCACTGCCTGGGTAAGATCTAGGGGATGCAGTGTCTAAAGCTAATACTAACCCATCTGTTATTATTTTAGGTCCTCTACTAAATCCCATTATAATCTAATCCATTTTACAAATGAACTAACATTCCAGTTATCAGATATTGTCGTTGCTTGTAATATTAAATCACTACTTGACAATACCACTTTAAGTTTAACATCCGACGTGTCTCCTAAATCAACTGTTGATATTTCATTATATTCAACATTAGTTGCATCTGTCACCGCTGTTATTGTTCCTGCCCTTACATTAGTACCATTTTTAATTACATAGTCAAAGAATGCTGCTTCTGCACCAGTTGCTGTTGCGACATTTTCTGTTCCTGTGTCTACATCTAGATTAGTACTTCCGGAAATTGATGAATCTCCAACGGTAACTGTTCCAAATGTTACAATATCACTACTTCCTAAACTTAAATCTGCTGCAGTTAATGTTCTTGTTGCAACTGAGGCATTTGCATCTGTTACTAATCCACTTGTGTTTGTTGTAATGTTAAGATCTAAATCACTAATTACAGTTGCACCTGTTAATGCTCCTGTGTCAATTGAAGGACTATCTCCTGCTAGGTTAGTTGGAAGTACGTATGCATCTGTAAATGCACCACTACTTAATTGTCTTGATCCTATTACTTTTGAAGAATTTATTGTTAGTACATCTGTTTCAGAGTTTTGATCACTTAATCCTGTTAAGCTTAATGTACTTAGTTCGGCGGCCGAACCCGATGTTACGACCTTTTTCCAATTTGGCATATCTTTATTTTATTATGGTTGGCTACTCAATGTGAGTCCACTTCCCGTTAGGGCCTATAATTTATTATAAATATACAGAAAAATTTATTTCTTGGCTTTTTCTGTCTCTGCCTTTATAATTTTTTGTAAATCTTTTTCTTTTTTAGCTGTTGATTTTTGAATATCTTTTTCTACTTTAATTTGTAGTGCAGCTAAATCTTTAGCGTTTTTTCCTGTAATTGTTACTAAGTCAAGACCTTGACGTATAACTGTCCATTCATTTGGGGTGTACATAACTTATTTATTTTAATTTATTATAGCTTGTTTGTAGTTTATATACAAGATTGTATAAATCTTCTAACACAGAGCCACTGAAACTTGAATTTTTTATTGATTGAAGTAAAATCGCTATCTCGTCTTTTGACAATAATAGCGATATTTGGTCTTCGGGGATATCTAATAATTCCTTTTTTTGATTTGTTACTTTTAATTTATTAGTTTTAAACATAACCTTATTTATTAAATATTTTAACACTTATATATTAAGCATAGATGTAAATATCACCTGTATCTGTTTTAACATGCATATTACCATGTCCACTTGTTCCCCCATAAACTGGGTTTGATGATGGAGCTGATGTACTTGTTTCAACTGTAGCTACAAAGGCATCAGGTGTTGCTGCTGTTCCATCAGCTGCTACATCTGAAAGGGCAAAAGACCATCTATCAACACCCTCATCCCAAAAGTAAGTTGCGTCTGTTGATGATCCTCTTTTTATTTGAATACCTGAATCTTGTGATGGAGATGATGAATCTCCTAAATTAGAATTTAAAACAATAAAGTTATCAGCAAGATTAATAGTTTCTGTGTTAACAGTTGTAGTAGTTCCACTTACTGTTAAATCATTTGTTACTGTTAAATTATTGGCTATTGTAATATCATTTGCTAATTTATCTCCATCAACTGCGTTGTCTGCAATGTGTATTTTATCAATAGAGCCATCTACATATTGGTCTGAGTCTACTGAGTTAGCTGACATGTGACCTACATCAATAGCACCTGCTGCTATTTGATCTGAATCAACACCATTATCTTTAATAGTTACATCACCACTTGATACTAAGAAGTTAGCTGTATTAAATGTTGCAATACCTTTATTAGATGATGTTGCATCTTCTCCTGATATTACACCTGAATTAATATCAATACCTCCTCCTGCTGTAAATGCTCCTGAAATAGCTGAAGCTAGTTGTGATGAACCTGAAATTGTTCCTGTTGGTAAAGAAAATACACCATTGGTAGCTGTTATACCTGTTCCTGCCATTGCTGTAGCTAAGTCAGCAATTGATTCTTTTTTAGATGCATTTGAACCATCAGCATCTATAATTGCAATACTATCGTTTGCTACATTAACTGCTGCTGCTGATAAATCATTAAGATCTAATGTTACTGTTGCAGCTTGGCCTTCTCCGGTTGCACCGCCAACTGTAATACCTGCTCCAGTACCACCATCTGCAACTGTTGCAACATAATTGCCTGTTGTGTCAGTTCCTAAAGCAACTGAATTTGCTTGAACTGAATTTACAGAAACAGAACCACCTGCTGCTACACTAACATCTCCACCTAAATTTCCAAATATATCGTCTTCTAAGTTAGAATATGTAATTTTCTTTTCTGTTCCACCTACAGACACACCAAATACATCTGCTTGGTTTAAAGTAGTTACTGCATCCAAACCATCAAAATCAAACGAATCTGCTGCTATACCTGTTAATCCTGACCCATCACCAAAAAAGCCAGATGCATGTATATTACCACTTGCACTTATAGAACTTGCAGAAATATGTCCAATAAATCTTGCTTCTCCTGCTAAAAAGCCACCACCGGTGGTACCCTTCAGCTGAAGAATGTCACTAGTACTACCAACACTAAATTTTAAAGTTTCAAATACTCCTCCTGTTGTAACGGTTTTAATTTCAGGGGCAGCTGCACCATTTGCACCACCAAATAAAGACAAGCCCTTAGTTGCACCACCTGATTCTCTTAAAATTACTGTTCCTGGAGAGGTGAAATCTAAATTTCCGTTTGCTGTAGATCCAGCATTAATACTATCTACATTGTCTAGATCTGATACAGTAAGTAAACTTGCACTTATTTCACCAGATGATTTAAATATAACACCATCTGCTCCACCTACTTCAAATTTTATTTGATTGTCTGTGCCAAATTTAATTCTGTTATCTGCATCTCTACCTATTTCTAAACCTGAATTAACTACAGATGTTATTGTTGTTTGTGCTGCTTCAACTGCTACTTCAGCTGCACCTGAACCATTATATGTGAAATCAGCGATACCATTACCATCTGTTAAATCAGTAGCTAAAGTAACTTGTGCTGAACTCGAAAATGCTCCAATTGCATTACCAATGGTAGCAGCTGTGATAGTTCCACCTAAGCTTGTATCTGCTCCTGCAATTGTAATTCCATCATTTACTAATTGAGCATTTGTGATAGTAGTACTAGAAATTTGTCCAGCAATAGTATCTGCTGTGATACTTCCACCTAATGAAATAGCTGAACCCGCAATTGTTATTGCCGAATTTGCTAATTGAGCATTAGCTAAACCATTAGTTAATGTTAGTGAGTTAAGCTCGGCGCTTGATCCCGAGACTATGACTTTTTTCCATTCTGCCATTTTATATGAATTTTAATTTATTATTCTTATTGTTTGTTATACGTATGTAATTATTTAAAGGCCTGCGTAAAATGCTGAAGCCGAGTAAACTAAACCACCTGTTATTGCTGTAGGTAGAGTGTTTAAAGCTCCAAATTTTAAAATGCCGTCTTTTGTTACTTCTAATTTATCATCTTGTCCATTATTATCTGCTATTGTTATTATAAAAGGTGAATCTTCTGCTCCACTTTCTAATGTTATAACTGTTTGAGAAAATGAACCTGTGGTTCCTATTATTTGGCTACTTCCACTTATAATACCAGACGCAGTGATGTTTGTAAAGCTGTCTAAGCTTTTTACATCATTACCCGAACCAGAACCAAAATAAAATAGACCATTGTCTATATTAATGGCTACCTCTCCTTGTGTTAGAGAAATAGGGACTGCTGATCCTGTTCCTGTTTTTAATTGTATTATACTAGCCATATATTATAAATACTTAAAATGTCCCTCCATTTATTGTTCCATTAATATTACTTACTGTTAAGTCTCCACTTGCTTTTATGTTCCCAACTACATGTAATCTTTCTGTTGGTGATCCTGTTCCTACTCCTAAATGTCCTTTTCCACCGTCTGCAGAAGCATCACCAAATATAAAAATATTACCTAATGCTGCTTGTACTCCAGAGCTTCCATTTACTCTAAAATCTGCATTAGCATATCCTGAATTAAAGTTTACCAGATCTGGTGCTAATGTAAGCATATTAGTACCATTTGGTTTAAATTCGATGTCTTGATCTCCTGAAGTAGCATCAAACCCTATTGTAGAATTTTGATTTGTTATAGATTGTAATACACCATTAATTTTTACATTATCTAGACTTAAACTACCAGTCATTTGATGTTCACCCTCAGCATCTAACAAGAATTGTTGTACAGCTCCTCCTGTTTTACCTGCAACACTAAAAATCATATCTGCTTGGATACCTGTTGCGTCTCCCTCGCTTACAACTGCTTTTATTACTGCTGTTTCACCTGTAGATCTATCATCATAACCTTCTCCCGCCGCTGAAGAACCAGATTCTGCTATAAATCTTATAGAACCTAATACATCATTTACTTGGGGTGGGGTTATAAATCCTTCTGATTCAAGTTTTTCTAATACTGCATTTTGTTCTTTAGGTTGAAGGCTATTAAAATATTGGGTAGCTGCTGCGTTATCTTCTACAGAAATATTAATTGCTGCTAAAGAAGCTTGAGTAATACTAACACCCCTTGAATATCTTAAAACAAATTCACTACCTGTTGCTGCTGTGTTTGCGTCCTTACTAAAACTTTCAATATTACCTTCATTATTAATTCTTAAACCTGTTCTTGTTCCTGGTTTTTGAAATTGAGCTTCATTAACTATTGCGTCAAAGCCTGTTTGTGGGTCATCTGTATTAAAACCAATATTACCACTACTTTGAGAAATAAAAATTGATGATGTTGTACCTCCTGTTAATACTTGAAAATAATCATTTGGGGTTACAATTAATTGGTCAGGATTTATAGTTAAAGGACTATTACCTTGTATGTAACTAAACGATCCAGTTACAAACGAACCTGTTAATGCTGTTATAAGTTTACTTGCGCTTATATTACTTGAAGCTGTTATACTACCTATAAATGTATGTGTGTCTGAGGCTTCATCCCCAAATATATTTGAACCACTTGAAAATATTATTGAAGAAGTTACAATTGAAGATGTTAATTGTAATGTGTTTATAGTAGTGGCTTCTAAATGTCCTACTGTTAATGTACCTGGTGTAGTTATATTAGCTGCATTTAAATTACCACTTGCACTTACATTACCTGAGGCTGTTATGTGAGATGATACTTTTAAATCTCCACTAATTGTTAACTTAGAAGAAGGAACTTCATCTACAGCTAATCCAATTCCTAATTTTTGACCAGAAAGTACAGACAAATAAGAATCCATATTACTTCTACCATTCAGTAAGAAAGCTGCTTTGTCTGTTTGGTCAGAAAATAATGTTAATGTAGAATTATTTGATTCTGGTAAAACTATATTAGATGATGAAATAGAATCAACTGTAAGTGTGTTTGCTATTATTGATTTGCTTGAACTTATATCACCTGAGGCTGTTATATGACTACCAAAGAATGATTCTCCTGTTATTGATAAATCTCCACTTGCACTTACATTACCTGAGGCTGTTATATGTTGTGTTGACACATATCTACTTGCAGATATATAACTAAGAGTTTCTATATAAGCATCATCAGCTGAAAGTATTATTCTTCCCCCTCCTGAGTAAGTACCTGGATTTGTAATTCCTGTAAAGTAACCTGTTCCTGAGGTTCTAACACCACCATCACCAACTCTTAAGTCAAAAAGACTAGATATACCCGAAACATTACCAACGTCAATTTTACTTGAACTTATATTACCTGAAGCCGTTATATTTAGAACACTAAATAAACTATTTCCATCTAAATTTAAATTTTGAGTAGCTGTATGGTCTCCTAAATTATCTCCACTTGCTTCTGCCGCAGCTAATGAAGCGGAAGTAAAAATACCACCGCCTATATTAATTTGACTTCCATAGACAATACCACTAGCGCTTATTTCTCCTGACGCGGTTATATGCTGGAAAATTACGCTTTCTCCCGCTATTACATCACTATCTTTACCTGGATTTCCTAAAATACCCGCCGCAGATATACTTACTATGGGGTTTGTAGGTGGGGATATATTTACTACGTTTCCCGTATTATTATCTGTAACAGTTATTGAAAAATTGTTAGAAGATACTGTGGTACTATTAGTAGAAATATTTAGGTTAGTAGCCATATTATTTATTAAACTGTTACTTCTCTATTGAGCTTTATTTTTCCTTCTATTAGTCTAGTAACATAGCTACCACTTACTACTTCTAAATCATATTTTGCTTCACCAAAATTAAAAGCTGAAGAAGAAGCGGCTGAAATAAATATTCCTATACTACCTGAAGAAGGTGGATTAGTTCCGTTTGATCCCGATAAATTTAAACCAGTACCATCGGTATTTAAAGATGATGATAAAGAAGCGTATAATGTACCATTTGCACCATAATCTGATCTAATTTGCATTCGAGCATGGTAATTTGTTAGGTCTACTACATTTCCCTCACCATCTCTCCATACTATTTCAAAGTCTGTGGTTGCTCCTTGTTCTATAATGAAGCTGTATTTGCCTGCTGCCATAATGTTTTATTTATAAATATGAAAAAATTATAGGGGGCCTAAATAAAAACTAATAAGCTTTTACTTTATTATCCACAATGGTAGGTACAACCTACTAATTTCATTTTATAAGTTTGTCCATCATGTGTAACGTCTGTTGTGTCTGAAGAAAAATCACAATCTTGTGTGATTTTAGCTACTGTGTAATTATGTAGTAAATCGTCATCTTGTTTCATTCCTAATCCTTCTATTGCAGATGTTGTAATGTAATCTCCGTTTTCTAAATTACCATTTATATTAGAAACCATTATAGCACCTTCACCAAGTGAGTTGATTATTAATCTATCATCTAATTTTGTTATAAAAGATATAGTGTTTCCTCTCATTTCGTTTCTTATACCTTCATTTGGGTCATCTACATTAGATATTACACCAAATACTCTTTTATCATTTGACCTATCAGATAATTTTACTTTAGGTAATGCTTCATTAATTGTTGGTGTTGTTACTTCTACATGATTACTATTTACATTATTGTAAATTCCTGTAGATACTACTATATATCCTATTTTATCATTATAATCTGATACATTACCTGTTGAAGGTAAATTAAGGTGTTGACCTGTAAATGTTTCATTATAGGTATTATCAATTACAGCAAATACACTGTCAGCGTTTGTATTACCACCATCTTTATAAGAAAAATATAAATGGTCATTTATGTAAGCTAAATCAAAATAATTAGTAGTATTATTATCCTCAAATCTTATACCACCACCATAGGTTCCAAGATGATCTCCTCCATCAGAATCTCCTTCATGTCTTGACTTTATGTATATTGCAGGTTCTGCTCCGTTTCCTCTTGCGGGAGAAGCACTACTACTATGGAAATTATTAGTGTCTTTACGATTTATAGCAAATTGGCCAGTAGGATAAAACCCAAAATGATGATGATCAGCAACAACTCCACCTTGTCCATCAGTAGTAATAAATACACTACCATCTGAATATAAATGGATGTTTTCTGAAGTTGAATTTGAAGGAATATTTAATAAAGTATCAAGATCACTACTTAAATGATCTCCTGCGTGTAATACTAAAGATGAATCACACCCAAATGCTAATCCCTCTTGGTCTGTTATTTTTCTTACTCCATTACTATTAGTACCAAATTCTAAAAATCTAGTGCCTGTAGTTACATTACCTATTTTTACTGTTCCATCACCTGTTTCAATTGAGATTCCTTTAGTTGTAGCTGGACCAGTACCAGCAACTAACCTCATTTCATCGTTAAAATAACCTGAAAAACCTTTAATACCACCACCGTTTCTATATAAAACTCCTGATGCAGAATCTTGGTGTACTAAGTTAGTTATACCTAAGTATGCGTGATTACTAATATTATTACTACTAGGTAATCGATAATCGAATCCATATGCTGGCACATTTACTCCTACACCAACACGACCATCTTCATCTAAAACTAAAGTGTCTGATGGTGTGTCAACATCAACAGAAACTGAATTACCCCTAAACCCACTACTATTAGTATATCCTTTTATGTAGAACTTATCATCAGCCCCATCATAAGCTAAATCTACACCTGTACCACCATTTCCAGCTGTACCAGGGTATGCTGTTATAGCTTGTCTTAGGGCTACTATTGAATCACTATTAAAACCATCAGATTCTAATAATAAAACTGCATTACTAGTGGCATTGTGATTAATATGAAGGTCTACTCCAGCTAGTGGACTGCTTGTTCCTATACCAACTACCCCACTTCCACTTATATTAATTCCATCATTGGAAGCGATACCAGTGTCATATACTAAGGCAATAGTATCTGTATTTGCACGATAACCAACTGCTCCTTTTCCAGCTGTTGCTTGGTTAAAATAAACGTATGCACTTGAATTATTATTAACGTTAGAAGAATCTATTTCTATAAATGCTTGTTGATCATCTGTTACACTCTGGAATTTAGCTATTTCAGCTTCTGTAGATTGTAAATGTAATTTTTTTTCTGGTTCTGCTGTTCCTATACCAATATCACCATTACCTCTAATAGACATAGCTACTGTTTCTGTTCCAGTATCTGTATCATTAAATCCTGTATTGGTAAATAAAATACCTCCATCTGGTACAGCATTATTTTTGTCTAATTTTTCAAAAACTAAAAAGTCTAAACTAGACGCATCATAAAAATTTCCTTGACTGTTTACGGTGGAGAATTTAATTCTTGCCCCATCACTACCACTAAGGGCACTTAAAGTAGGAACTCCAAATTGAATTTGGGCTGGATGATTGTTAGCTTCATTCCCATATAACACTAATCCCCCACCATTACTACCTGTTGTAAATGAAGCTATTTTAGTTGTGTTATTATTACCTTCTCCACCACCTTGTGGGTCTCCTGTTCTAATATCAAAAGTACCGCTACCACCTGTTGAATTGATAGCCATAAATAAACTATCCTCCGCGGTAATTAATCCACTGGCATCAAATAATATGTCTGCTTTTGTAGCTACACTATTATCATTTTGAAATAACATTACATTTCCGTTGTCTGCTGTATTTCTAATTACTGTGTTTCCAACTACTGATAATTTAGAATTTGGTGTAGTTGTTCCTATACCAACATTACCTTGAAAAGAACCAGTAAAACCAAATATATCCCCACTTGCACTTATATTACCTGAGGATGTAATGTGGGATAGTGTACTTATTACTCCACTTGAACTTATATTACCTTCTACTTGTAATGTTTCTGTTGGGGTTATCCCTATACCTAAATTAGTACCATCAAAAATTAAATTAGCTTCAGCATTTACTTCAGATGCATTTACTGATGTTAACACTCGATTATCACCATTGTTTGTATAAGATGAGATTGCAGCTGCTGGAAGATTAGTTATACCCCCACCATCACCTACTAATAGCCCTCCTGAGATAATTGATCCACTTATTACATTACCTATTATATTTCCACTTGCACTTATATTACCTGAGGCTGTTATATGAGATAGTGTATTAATTGCTCCACTTGCGCTTATGTTACCTTCTACTGTTAATTTTTCTGGTGGTGTATTTGTTCCTATACCAACATTACTGGTTGAACCTACAAATAAAATATTTGAACCTGCTCCTGCTTCTACTGTAAATGGGGTGGTAGTTCCTGTGTTATCATAAAGTGTAAATGCATTTGTAGTTGTTAATCCTAATCTCCAATGTTGTTGAGCGGGACTACCAGTATCACCTACAAATCTTATAAATGCTTGGCCGTTTGTTTTAGTTGATTCTAATTGTAAAGATACATCATTAACAGTATCTAATATATGTAATAATTGTGAAGGTGAACTTGTCCCAATACCAACCTGCCCACTTGAATTAATATTGATTCCGTTTGTAACAGTACTATTAATACCTGTAGAATATAATAAATTTATTGTGTCATTTTCGGCATTATAACCTGTAGCTCCTTTAACGGTTGTACTTTCTAAAAAATGAATGGCAGAATGTGTGTCTGTGTCTGCAGAATTTGTAGCTACATCAATAATAGTAGGACCATCATCAGTTGTTTTAAATAATGCTATAGTATCTGTTGCAGATTCTACATGTAAAGGATTTGATGGACTTGAAGTTCCTATACCAACTTTACCACTATCTAAAACTAAATTGTCTGTTGTTGCATTACTTTTTATTTTAAAAGGAGTTTCTGAACCATTTACAATAGTAAGATTATCATTACCTCTTACTCCAAAAGTGTATGTTTGGGCATCATTTTGAAATCCTATAGATGCAACACCATTTGTTTTGCTTGTTTGTAAATGAGCTGTTACATTTGTATCAGCGTCAAGTATTTTAAATTTTTCAGCTGCATTTGTGTTTGCAACACTTCCTATACCAACACTACCTGAAAAGAAAGAATGAGGTCCTAAGTTAGAACTAGTTATGTTAAAATATTCATGTCCTACTACTGATATAAAAGCTTTTCCTGTGTGAGTACCAAATTGAGCAAAACCTGTAGGGTCTTCTAATTTGATAGATGATGTAGAGTCTCCACTTATACCTCTAAATATCACATCACTAATTGAAGCTGAAGCATACATAACAGGTTCGTCTTGATCAGTATAACCATGGTAAGGAGAATTTACGAGTTCAGCTGCATTTCCTATACTTAAATCTCCAGAAGCTAAAGATAGAGTTGAAGAACCACCTATTGATAAATCTCCTTGTATTGTAAAATTACCTTCTATACTTGTATTTGCGGTATTTAATCCATTAAGATGTGAACCTACATTATTTATAAATAATACTGAGTCAAAAAGGTTTAAAAAATCTTGATCTGTAGGTCTATCTCCTGCTTCAAATTTACTTAGAATTATTGATTTTGCTGTTTGTGCCATACTTTTATTTTATTATAAATATAATTATCCTGTAAATACTACTAAAAATTTAGATCCTTGTCCTGCACTTCCTGATAACCATAAAGATCCTGTTGTTGTTGGTTTGGTTGTTGGTAAATTTGTTAATTTCATAGACCCAAATGATGCTGTTGATGCATGACTTGCGCTTATGTTTCCTGAGGCTGTTATGTGACCATTAAATGTATGTGTGTCTGACTCATGATTACCTAATAATGTATCTCCATTAACTTTTAAGTTTAAACTAGCAGTTACATTATTAAATGTTACATTTGAAGTAGTAGTAACATTTTGGTTCATATTATACAATTCATAATCACCTTGACCTGTATTTAAAGAAGTTGCTGTTACATTACCTCCTGATGTTAAAGTGAAATTTTTACTGTTTACAATAAATGAACCTGAGCTGGCAGCTGATCCACCCGAAACTACACCAAAAGTATTTATAGTAACATCACCTCCAACTCCTCCACCTGATCCTTTTCCAGCATTAAGTATTAAATCACCACCAGCAAAGTTAGGCCCAAATCCACTACCTGCTTCTAAAGTTAATGGAGCTCCTATGGTATTACTAACTTCATCTGGTACTTCTACTTTTATAGATGTTGAACCACTATAAAATATAATATTATTAGCAATAAGAGTATTTCCTAATATATCTCCACTTGCACTTATATTACCTGAGGCTGTTATATGACCAGCAGGAGTATTAAATACTATTGAGTCTGTTCCTCCATAAAAATCTCCTAATGTTGGGTGACTACTACCACTAAAACCAAATCTTATAGTATTTGTGTCTGTGTTTGCTACATTATTACCACCAGGAAGACTACCACTACCCATTAACATGTAGGATCCTATCTGATTACCACCTGACTTAACGCTGTATATTTTAGTAGCACCTTGACTATATAATTCTACTTCATGTGCTCCACCAAATTTAGTTCTTCCTGATCCTTGAACTCCTGTTGTGAAAGTACCTTGTAGTAAGGGTTCTATGATCTCTACATCATTTGCATTTAATATTTTAGCATCACCACCACTAGCTGTTATTCCTAAATTTATGTCAGATTCAAATTGAAAAACATCATCTCCCCCAAATGTAAGTGGACTACCACCTATCATATGTGAAAAAGAACCTGTAGTTCCTCTTACTAGGTTAAAATTAGCTGTATTTCCTTCTACATCCTTAGTTGTTTTAATAACACCTGATGATGTTATATTTCCAACTGCAATTATACTTAAACTTGTAGTGATACCTTCTTCATCTATTAATGTTCCACCACTTGATAACTCTAAAACATTACCTATAATATTTTTACTTGAACTTATGTTTCCTGAGGATGTTATTGAAGAAAATACATGAAGAGAACTTGAAATTGTTCCACTAGGAGCCGCAGCAACTATACCTGTTAATCCTGAACCGTCTCCTACAAATGCACTAGCGGACATAAAACCACTTGCACTTACATTACCTGAGGCCGTTATATGACCAGTAGAAGTTATGATTACTCTTGATTTTTCTGTATCATCTGTTCCAAATACACCTTTATTTGTTAATAATGTTCCACTTGAACTTATGTTTCCTGAGGCTGTTATATTACCTGTAGTGTTGATATTATCATTTATAGTAGTTGTACTTGTACCAAATATACCTGTAGCAGCTGTTACTGTTCCACTTGCACTTATATTACCTGAAGAAGTTAATGCAGTAAATATATGTTGAGAACTTGAAATAGTTCCTGCTGGAACAGAAGCTGCTGGTAAATTTGTTAAATTGCTCCCATCACCGTAAAATTCAGAAGCTATTACATTTCCACTTGCGCTTATATTATTTGAAGCTGTTATATTTGTGTATATGTGGGTTGAATTACTTGCACTTACAAATTCTACAAATTTAGTATTACTACTACCATTATAAATGTAAAAATTATTATTATTTTCTCCATTAATATTACCTAATGACCAGTCTGTTTTAGTTGAAGTGTTAAATTGTATTATTCCTAAGGATGAACTTGCTCCTCTGTCTATTAATATTTTTGTTCCATTTGAACTACTAATAGTAAGACCTCCTCCTGACAATGCACCTTGTGCGTGGAAGAAATCATTTGGTCTTCGACCAGCAATACCCACCCCTATCATACCTCTATTACCTGAGTCTTTTGCAAAACCAATTACATTTGGTGTACTATCAATTCTAAATTGTAGTGTGTTTGGTAAAGTCTCAGAAGAAGAATGAAAATATCTTATACTTCCTGCGTCTATAGCATCATATCGTCCAAAATGTAATTGTGATCTTTTTTCATCTGCTGCTATGATTGCAATTGATGCATCTTGTCCTGATGTATTATTTTGAAAAATAGCTACATCTGAAGTTCCAGCTGTTGGAGTACCTTCACCAGATGATTTTTGTATTAGTAATTTACTACTACCTGTTATATCACCAGTAAATTCTGATGTTCCTGTTGCTTTAAATATTTGTCCCGTATTAAAACTTGTAGTTGTAGTTCCACCTACATGTAATTGACCACCAAATGCACTATTACCTGATGCTCTAAAACCAATTCCTTCTATTAAAGCACTTGAACTTATATTACCTGAGGCTGTTATATGACCATTAGGACCAGAAATAAATAAATTACCTGACACTAGTAAATTAGCGTCTGGATTAGCATTTATATGTCCTAGTATACTTACTTTATTATTTTCTAAATATAATAAGGGATGACTTGCATTTCCTGCTGCTGAGGGGTCTATAGCAAATGGGTAGTTAGTAGTACTTGTGTCTCTTATTAAGAAAGAATCACTGTATCCCCCTCCTATAGTTTGTAATTCCCAATTAACATCACCATTTTTTAATTGTATAGATGCATTATCACCGCCGTCCCCTCCTTCAATTATTACTGTGGGGCTTTGAGCACTTGCGGGTGGTAAATGACTTTTAATATGCATCATTACATTGGTAGTAGTAGGTGCTGCTGTTCCTATACCAATTGTTCCATCTACTCTTAAGTCTGAAGTTGAACCTGTTAAATGTAAAGAACCTGTAATACCAGAACTACCATTTCTTTGTCCTGTTGATTTAAAAGTATTAATAGAATTACTTGCTATATTTGAAGCTAATGATGCACTTGTACTTGTAAATGCGCCTGAAATGTCTGTAGCTATTTGGGCTGAACTACTTAATAACGTGTTTGATAATTCAGTTTCTGCTGTTGTTAATCTTGTACTAAATGAAGCACTTGGTGCTGTAAAAGCACCTGAAATTGGGGTTGCAATTTGATCTGAACTGCTTATTAAAGTTCCCGCTAATTCAGTTTCTGCGGTTGTTAGTCGTGTAGATATGGATGCGCTTGGTGCCACAAAAGCACCTGAAATTGAAGTTGCAATTTGATCTGAACTACTTATTAAGGTTCCTGCTAATTCTGTTTCCGCTGTAGTTAGTCGTGTAGATATAGATGCGCTTGGTGCAGTAAAAGCACCTGAAATTGAAGTTGCAATTTGATCTGAACTTGAAATTAATGTTCCTGCTAATTCAGTTTCAGCTGTAGTTAATCTTGTAGAAATAGAGGCACTAGGAGCAGCAAATGCCCCTGTGATGGCAGTTGCAATTTGATCTGAGCTTGAAATTAATGTTCCCGCTAATTCAGTTTCTGCGGTTGTTAATCTTGTTGATATAGATGCACTCGGCGCTGTGAAAGCACCTGAAATTGAAGTTGCAATTTGATCTGAACTTGAAATTAATGTTCCTGCTAATTCAGTTTCTGCTGTTGTTAATCTTGTAGAAAAAGAGGCACTTGATGGTGTAAAAGCACCTGATATTGCCGTTGAGATTTGGTTTGAACTACTTAATAAACCCGAACTATTTAATGTTGAAATAGCAGCAATATTAGTACCTATAAGATTTCCAGTTGTTGTGTTAGTAATAGTAAAAGAAGCACTAGTTGCTGTAAACGCACCTGTAATAGCTGTCGCAATTTGATCTGAACTACTTAATAATGTATTTGATAATTCTGATTCGGCTGTTGTTAGTCTTGTACTAACTGAAGCACTTGTTATATTTGTACTAAGTGCATTAGTTAAAATACTAGATGCTAAAGAAGCACTAGTTGCTATAAAAGCTCCTGAAATGTCTGTAGCTATTTGAGCTGAACTACTTAATGCACCATTAAAAATACCTGTAAAATTATGAGCTGTGATGTTTTCGTTTGAGATTATATCTCCCGAAGCTGTAATTTCGTGGATTAATATTGAATTTCCATAAATATCAGTAGTATGGATATTATTTACATATAATTTTCTAAAATATTGTGTAGGAGCACCTAAATCCCATATATTATTTCCGCCAGGAAGAATAGATCCTGTTGTTCTTATACCTAATAATACATTTGATGAACCTGATGTATAATATAAGTTACCACTTACTAAAAGTGATCCTGTACCTAAAGAAGCTGTTAAACCTGATACATTTACTAAGGAGGCTGTTATACCTGTTATTAAAGATCCATTTCCTATAAATCTTTCAGCTATTATATCTCCTTTTACATCTAAACTACCTGTGTTTTCACTATCTAATATAGCGAAAGAGTCAATTAAATCGCTGTATTGTCCTTCTGTAGGTATATCTCCTGTTTCAAAGTAACTTTTTAATATATTTCTATTTTGTTTTGCCATTGTGTATTGAATTATGCTATATCATTATTTTCACCAACCGTAGTTGAACCTAATCCTGTTTTTATTATTCTTCCTGTTTTGTGTGTGCTTTCTTCTCTAATTTCTTCTCTTGTTTTAGAAGGATTTCCTGTTGTTATTACTTCTGTGTTAAATACTACTGTGGATTTACTAAAGAATTTTTGTGGTTTTTTAGCTAATTCTTTATTCATAGCATCAGGTACTATATATCCCTGAAGATCTAATCCAAAGTCTGTTTTTATCATTCTATTACTTCCTTGTGCTACTTCTACCCTATTAGTAAAAGTATCAATTCTTGCATTAAACTTAAATCTTTCTCCATCACCCCAATATGAATCTGAAGCATAATTTATTGCTTCTACTATTTTATTCATTTGTGATACATAGTCACACCAAATAATAAACGAATATTTCAACCGTACAAAATCAGGTACTACAACAGCATGATACTCTTTATTAGGAGTTCTACTTTGTAATACTGAAAAATTATCGTATTGATTTCGTTTATTATAAGCACTCTGGAATACATAGTAAAGTTGGGGATTATTTGCATCCATTTTATTACCAAGATCTCTTCTTTTTTCAACACTATTTCTCTTAAACATAATAAGAGGTGTCTGTATTTTACCTTCTTTGTCTCTATAATATCCATCACGTTGAACTCCTTTCCACCTTTCAGGAGAACCATAAATTAGGGGTACATTTACTCTATTTCCATTAGTAACTACCGATGGTTTTATAACGTTATTAAAATAATACATTATAGCTTCATCATGATCCTGTAGGCTTATAGATATATCATTTATATTATCATCGTCTCTACGTGTAATTTCACCTCTATTTATAGGTTTTTTAGTAGAGCTAGCTTTTTGTGGTTGTAAATTACTAGGTGCTATACCTTCTACTGGAAAACTTGGTTTTGTTGGGTCAGTTATATCAGGATTAATGATATTATTCCTAAGTTTTTCATTATTTCTTAAAGGAATAGGTCTTTGAAATTTATTTGAATTATCTTGTGTCATATTATCCTAGTAAATTTGCTGTTCCATCGGTTATTTTATTAGTGGATGGATATTTTCCTCCTCTTAAAGGTATTAAGTTTAATTTTTCTACTCTTGATAAATGAGTATTTAAAATTATTGAATGGCTACTACCAAAATCAACAGTACCCGTTGAAATAGCATAATCAGGATCTTTACCTAATATTAATTGATTTTCAACTCTTGAGTCTACTTCATAAAAATTATTTTTAAATAATAATATATCTCCTATTTCAGGTACTAAATTTATATCTTTTAAGCTAACTTTTAAAAATCTAAAATCAATGGATTGATTAATGTCAGATCCAAAGTCATCAGACGACCAAGCTTGGTCTTGTTTGTTTATTAAACACGCGATTCTTACGGGTTCATAAAACATTTTACCGTCAGATTCACCATAAACATTAATAGATGTTTTTTCAAGAACAAATTTATAATATCCAACTTCTGTTTGGATAATATCATTAATAAGTTCTTTACTTACAGTGTTAAAAAGCGATATGTCTCGTGATCCTCCAAATAATGCCATTATAATCTTTTTAAAGTTTCTTCTTTAAATTTTACTGATTTTACACCTGGTATTCTTAAATCTGTTTTAGATAAGTCAGAAGTTAACATGTCTTCTTTAAATTGAGATAAATCTAACTTTGGATTTTCTCTAGTAACAAATTTTATTTTTAATCTTGTAAATTCTATTTTATCCTTTTGTGGATATTCTTCAGGTGTAATATTATTTACAATAGTTACTTTTCGTAAAGCTCTAACTTCATCTAATACATCTGTAATGTTAAATTTTCTGTCTGTTAAAACATCACATTCAACTATAAAAGTATTTAGCACTTCATTTAATATGTTTTTTAATTCTATCATTATCCTACATAAATTGGGTAAGGGACCTTATAAAAAGTTTCTTGTGTTTGTTGTGCTTCTTGATTTTGTCTTTCAAGTTGTTTTAATCTTGTAGTTTCTTCAAGTAATGCTTTTAATTCTTCTATTAATGTTGTTTTTTCATTTGCTGCTTCAGTTAGTAATCTAGCATAGTCCAAAGTTGTTGTTTCACCTGGTATTGGTAAGCTTTGATATTTACCTCTAATACCACCTAACATTTCTTTAGCTAAAGCTAAAGCATATCTTCTAATCCATTGTCTTCCTGGTTGATTTATGTAAGCATAAGTAGGATTAGTGTAAGGTACATTTGATATGTCTGTTATTAGATTAGTTGCTGGGTTTTTAACAGGTGCATTTGCTGTTGATTTTAAAACATACTCAAAATGTAATGTGTAATCTCTATTAGGTATAGGGAATAATTTTAAATATCTATTATTAGTTACTTCAAAATGATATCCTGATTTTCTAATCATATCGTTTAATTCGATTGCTTGAATTTTTAAAGCATCAAAAAACATAGGCATTAACATAAAGTTTACACCTGGTGACATATTACCAAACCCAAACGATTGCATTAATGATTGAATTCCTGTACCTGTACCTGCATAAGGATCAAAATATCTATTAATTGCTGCTGGTTGATAATGAAATACTCTTTTTATATAAACAGCTTCTGAACCACTTATAGAAGAAGAAACATGACTTAGTAAATCATATTTTTGGGTTCCTACTTTTACTTCTAAAGAACCAGATTCTACTTTATAATCACCTCCACCACCATATGTTTCATTACCATATTGATCTGAAATATTAATAGTAGAGCCTAAATTAGGGGTAATTAATTGATTATTATAATCTGAACCTGTTGCATTTCCTTCTAATGTATGGAAATTATTGATTATTTGGAAATTATATAATTGGGCACCATATTCATTGGTAGCTTCTTCAAATGCTGTGAAAAAATTAATTGCTTGTAATTCTATGTCTACTAACGGATATCCTAAACGTTTAGCGCACCAGTCTGCTACTTGAGAAGCATCTGTTTGAAAGTTACTATCATAGTCATAAAAACCGAAAGGTGTATCACCGGGGAAAAAACTACTTGAGCCGGGCCATATAGGGATGTTTGCCATTTTTAATAGAATTAGGTTGTTCTATTATAAATATAAAGAAATTATGGAGGATATTACATTCCGTTTAGTAACTCAAATACCTCATCTATTGCTACGTGACGATGGTTATCTTCTAACACTCGTTTGTAAACATATTGAGAACTTGCAATTTTAGGAACATCATGAATTGCTGAATAATTTTTATCTTTAAGGTCAATTTGTTGGTTATCACCACAAAATATCATTGTTGATCCTTTTCCTATTCTGCCTAATGCCATTCTAAATTGTGAACGAGTTAAATTTTGAAATTCATCAACTATTACTAATGAATTTTCAAATGTTCTACCCCTAAAATGTGCTAAAGAAACCAATTCTATAGATTCATCTTTTTCCATTCTATCTAATATAAGTGGTTTATTGTATATTTTTCTCATATTAGAACGAATAGGTACTAACCATGGTTCCATTTTTTCTTTTTCTGAACCAGGTAAAAATCCATTGTCTTCAGTTGACACTGTAGGTCTTGTTATAATAATTTTATTTATCTGTCTTTTAAAAAACATGTCTAATGCTACTTGACAAGCTAACAATGTTTTACCACTACCTGCCTTACCAACTATAAAATTGTAAGGATGATGTAAAATTGCTTGTTTAGCTGCTTTTTGTTCTGGAGAAAGTGATAATGAAAATCTTATAGAACCTTTTGGTGGTTTTTTGTCTGTGTTTTGCTTAGCCATAAATGTAACATTTGATAATACATATAAAAAAAAGAGCCGCTATTGCGGCTCTTCTTAATATAATTAAACTAACTATTATAGTTCGTTCAAGTCAGAAATTAATACTTTACCATAGAAATCAGGTCTTACCATTTTCTTAGCGTAACGAGTCATAATACCTTTACGTGGTGTAAATGATACTGGATCGTATACTAATGGAGTCATGATTAATGGAATGTATGGAGCAAATACAGCACCAGTTTCAAGGAATTGAGATCCTTTATAACCCATTAAAATAACGTTTTCAGTCATGTAAGGGTTTTTGTAAACTTGGTAACGGTTATTAATTGCACCAATCTTCTGAACACCCATGTTGTATTTGTTAGCGTCTCCAGCAGAGTCAGCAGCAAATCCTGGGATTGATTCTAGAATAGTAGAAACTTTTGGAGAAACAACTAAGAAATTAGCGCCACCTCTTAAAGTTTTCTGGTGAATTAAGTTAGAAACTTTCTGTAGTTTAACACCTAAAGTTTGGAACCAAGACATTTTAGTGTAGTATGAGCTTGACTCAGTTGACTTACTAACTGTGATAGCTGTTGCACCACCAGCAGTAGTGTTAGAACTTACAGCTGCATTTTGAGCAACTTTAGCACTCCATGCTTCAACTGTATCAGCATTCTTGATTAACATGTCTAAGATTTCAAGATCAATTTCCATTGAAATGTACTCACTTAAGATTGAAGTTAATTCTGCTTCAGCGTCAATTGAATGATAAGCATTAAGATCTTGAGCAAACTCAGGAGTCCATTGTGCTTTCAATTTACGTGTTTTAGCAGCAACTGTTTCAGATCTTAACTGAACATTAATTTCAGGAATTGCTTGTGTAGAAACACCAGCAGCTGGAATTGAATCTTCAAAGTCACCTCTGTCATCTAAGTTATCTGGTCCTACTGTGTAAGTAACAACACCATCTGATAAATCAATTGCAGCTGCAGCTGATACTACGAATTCAACATTAGCACCATTTACTCTTGTAAATTGAGGGAATGATCCACTAATCATATCTCCTTTTTCATATCTAAATGCTCTAACAGCATCTGCATCAGCACCTGAAATTTGAGATAAAGGAACTTTTACAACTCTTACTTTAGAAGTTGAACCAGCAGCTGTACCAAATTCACCTGCTTTAGAAGCTGAAAATTCAGTGTCTGCACCTAAAATTCCTAAGAAATCAGCTGATCCTGAGTGACCATTTGCATCTGTAGCTACAGTTACTCTACTTTCAGTAATTGAGTAAGCAAACTCACCAGCACCATAAAGACCTTTATTAAACGCGCCATCAGTTCTCTTAAGATCCTCTGTAGCACCATATAAAGATTCGTTAGCTGCTTTAAAGTTTTGAGCTGTACCATATTGGAAATCTAAATAAAAGATTAATCCAGCAGGTAAATTCATTGGTTGAACCGATACTAAGTCTTTAGCAACGATTTCACCGAATACTCTTCTTACTAATGGAAGAGCAACACCCGCCCACGCTTCAGAGTTACCAGTCGTAATTGACGTACCAGTACCTGTAGAGCTAGCTTCGTTTACAAGCTGTTTAGCTTGATTTTCTAACAACATAGCCATGTTGTTCTTTTCTGTAGAAGACTCAATACCTTCCAATAGTCCTGATTTATCCCATTTAGTAGCTAATTTAGCTGACTGCTCGGAAAGGACTTGGTAAGGTGAAGCACCTTCTAATAAATGATTTACATTGTCCATTTTTTGTAAATTTTTTAAATTAATATTTTACAATTACTCGTTAATTGTAATGTTTGCTAATTTTTGGAAACGATTTACCATGTTAGATGATTCAGCAATTACTTCTTTTTTAGGAGCGGTAGATGTACCAGCTGCTTTAGAAGCCATTCCTAGACCTTCTTGTAATGATTTCGTTTTGTTTTTAAAGGATTCTTTCTTTGATTTAGCAACATTGAAAGTGTCCTTAATTGTTTCATATATTAACTTAGCTTCTTTAACGTTTGTCGCATTGTCTAAAGTTTCAACTACACGTAGTTTTTGTGCTTCATCTAATGTGTTTGCTTTAAAGATTCTGTTAACATACAATAATTTAGAGTTTAACAAATTAACTTCGTTAAGTTCAGCGCGAACTGTTTCTAAAGCAGCTTTAGTTTCTTCAAGTTCAGCAGCTAGTGGATTCACAGCTTCTTCAACTTCGTCTTTAGCTTCTTCGATTTCTTCAGTTTCGTCAAGTGTTTCTACTTTTTCGTTAACTTCGTCTTCGTTGTTTTCGTCTAAATTGTTAATTTCTTCGAGAAGAGCATCTAAATCAAATTCTTCACCTTCGTGTACATAATCTGCTGTTGGATTTACTATTTGTACATCACTAGCTTCATAGTTTGGTTTGTGAACCTCATCTAAGTCTTCTTCATCGTCTTTTTTAGCTTCATCTAAGTCTTTATCGTCA
>Ga0181373_1000110_pt1 | contig 22347 bp, 18 predicted proteins | sample LowvirmetaG_3_FD_130159 | JGI IMG/M metagenome (GOLD analysis project Ga0181373, IMG submission 130159) | Marine viral communities from the Subarctic Pacific Ocean - Lowphox_09 viral metaG | ecosystem: Environmental > Aquatic > Marine > Oceanic | place: Subarctic Pacific Ocean | collected... | reverse complement strand
TTATTGACAGAGATAATTTAAAAGCTTATTAAGTAAATATTTATAAACAATGAAATCGCAAGTATTAAAATCTTTAATTAAAGAGGCCGTTAAAGAGGCCATACAAGAAGAATTAAGAGAAATTTTATTGGAGGCTGTAAAAGCCCCTAAACAAACAGTAATAGAATCTTCTCCTAAAGTTACCCAACCAACACCCGTAAATGAAGATAAAAGAGCACAATATGCTAGTATCTTAGGTGAAACTGCAGCTTCATTTACATCAGCAGATGTTAAACCTAGATTTAACCCTCAAGGAGTATTGCCTGGGGGAGATTTACCTAGTGGTGAGTTAGGAATGGATCAAATAATGGGATTGATGAAAAAATAAGAAATGGCAATTAAAGTTGGAAATATACCGGCGTTTGATCAATACCCTACTGTGGGTATTGGGTTGTCTGTACCTTTTCAATCAACTGCTACTTCGGGTTCTGATGCCATTTTTAATATTAATTATACTACAGCTGAACAAGTAAAGTATAATCTTATTAATTATTTTTTAACACGTAAAGGAGAACGAGTTTTCAATCCTTCTTTTGGTAGTAATGTTCAAGCTTTCCTTTTTGAACAAAATGATCCTGCTGCACTTGAAATTCTTAAAAAAAGTATAGAAGAAGATATTGGTTTAATATTTTCTGTAATTGAATTAAAAGAGATAAAAATTATAGCTGATGAAGACTACTACTCAGTCACAATCCAAATATTTTACTCAGTTTTCTCTAGTTTAAATGAGTTTGTAGAATTTAATATGCCCCTATAATGTCCTTATCTTCAAATACAAGTAAAAAAGTTAATAGAAACGTTGAATATATCAACAGGAACTTCACTGAGATGAGGTCGAATCTTATTAACTTTTCAAAAACATATTTTCCTAATACTTTTACAGACTTTAGTGCAGCCTCCCCAGGAATGATGTTTATTGAAATGGCTTCTTATGTGGGAGATGTTATGGCTTTTTATACTGATAATCAGATTCAAGAAAATTTTATTCAGTATGCTAAACAAAGTAATAATTTATATGATTTGGCTTATATGTTTGGTTATAAACCTTCAGTTTCATCAGCCGCTACTACTGAATTAGATGTTTTCCAAACTGTACCCGCAATTTTAGATGGAGGAGAATATGTGCCCGATTTTAATTATGCTTTAATAATCCAAGAAAATTCAACGGTTACAGGGACTGCTAATTCCTCTTTCTTAACTCAAAATAGGATTGATTTTAGTCAATCTAGCTCTTTAGATCCTACAACAGTAACTATATATGAAGTATCAGGGGGTAACCCAACGTCATTCCTCCTTAAAAAAACAATAAAAGCAATATCTGCTACAATTAATAGTACAACTGTATCAGTTGGAGATTCTCAACAATTTTTAACAACTAATGTTGTAGCTAGTCAACCTTTAGGAATATTAGATATAATTGATAGTGATGGAAATGAATGGACTGAGGTAGATTATTTAGCTCAAGAAACAGTATTTGAAACTATACAAAATACAAATCCATTTGGTCCTGATCCAAATACAACAGATGAATCAGGCCAAGTTCCTTCACTTTTAAGATTAAAAAAAGTTCCTAATAGATTTGTTTCTAGATTTATAAGTAGTAATAATTTAAATAGTGGATCTGCTACTTTACAATTACAATTTGGTGCAGGTACCACTAATGATTTTAGTGAAGAGATAGTACCTAATCCTAATAATGTAGGTATAGGTTTGCCTTTTGGACAAAATAAGTTAACAACTGCTTATTCTCCTACTAATTTTATGTTTGATAAAACTTATGGTGTTGCTCCTTCTAATACGACTTTAACTATAAGATATTTAACAGGAGGAGGTGTTGGAGCAAACATTCCTGCAAATTCACTAAGTTCTATAACTAATACGGGTAATATATTATTTAGCACTGATAATTTAGATTCTACTCTAGCCCAAACTACTTTTAACTCTTTAGCAGTGGACAACCCTAACCCAGCTACAGGAGGAGGTGATGGTGATTCTCCACAAGATTTAAGACTTAATTCTTTATCAAGCTATGCCTCTCAACTTAGAGCTGTAACTCAAGAAGATTATTTAGTAAGAGCTTACAGTTTGCCCTCTCAATATGGGTCTATAGCAAAAATATATACTGAATCCCCAAAATTAGAAAATACCCTACCAGGTAAAAATAATTCTGTTTTAGATTTATATATTTTAGCTTATAATGATAATAGCCAATTTGTGAATGCTAGTAGTGCTTTAAAACAAAATTTATCTACTTATTTGTCTCAATATAGAATGATTAACGATTCTATTAAAATAAAAGATGCTTTTATTATTAACATAGGCATCAATTTTGAAATAGTAGTATTACCTAATTATAATAGTAATGAAGTATTATCGAGTTGTATAAGGAGATTACAAGAATATTTTAATGTAGAGAATATGCAAATCAATAAGCCTATTCTTATAAATGAATTGTATACTATATTAGGTACTTGCGATAGTGTTAAAGGAGTTCAAAATATTAAAAGTATTGAAATTGTAAATAAAGTTGGTGAAAGTTTAGGTTATTCTAAATATGCTTATGATGTAATAGGAGCTACTCAAAGTGGAGTAGTTTACCCATCACAAGATCCTTCTATTTTTGAAGTTAAATTTCCTAATACCGATATTAAAGGTAGAGTAGTACCATTATAAAAATAAATTATGGCAGTATATAAATTATTTCCCGAAAAAGATGCTTCTATATATTCTCAATTCCCCTTACTTAATACAGGAGTTGATGAGATATTAGATGTATCTACTTTTTTTACATCTGCTGACCCACAAGTGAGCAGATTTTTAATTAAATTCTCTCAATCTGAGATAGAAGATGTATTAGCTAATAAAATAGGAACAGCTTCATTCCAATCCAATTTAAAAACTTATATAGCAGATATAACAGGTTTAAATTCTACTACTACTCTAGAAGTTTATCCTGCATCTGGTTCATGGAATATGGGCACAGGTAGATATTCTAGCATACCCCAAACTCAAAATGGAGTATGTTGGACTTCTAGATTAAGTGCTAATGATGGGGATTGGCCTACTACTTTCACCTCATATGTAACTGCTTCATATCAAGCAACTACCCCTGGGGGAGGAACTTGGTATACAGGTTCTAGTTTAGGTTTGAATGTTACTCAATCTCAAGAATTAAGTTATTCAAGTGATAAAGATTTAAATGTAGACGTAACTAATACCGTTTTAACTTGGTATAGTGGATCTAATTCTTTAGGGGGATTTTTAAATGATGGGTTTATAGTTAAACAAAGTGATAATGATGAGTTTGTAGCAAATAGGAATTATGTTACTACCGTAAAGTACTTTTCCATAGATACTCATACTATATATCCTCCTGAATTAGAAATGAAGTGGAGAGATTATGATTTTAACACAGGATCTTCAACTAATGTTATTATTGATACTACCCAAATGGTAGCCTCTTTAGGTAATAACCCAGGAACTTTTAATAGAGGGAGCGTTGAAAAATTTAGAATAAATTGTAGACCTCAATTTCCACAAAGAGTATTTCAAACTGCTTCATTGTATTCTATTAATCACTATTTACCTACATCTTCATATTATGCTATAAAAGATCTAGACACTAATGAATTTGTAATAGATTTTGATACTAATTATACTCAAATAAGTGCCGATAGTGAAAGTAGTTATTTTACTTTATATATGAATGGTTTAGAGCCTGAAAGATACTATCAGGTTTTAATTAAAACTGTTTTGGGAGGAGAAACACTTATATTAAATGATAACTATTATTTTAAAGTAATAAATGGATAATTCACTTAAACCACACAACTCAGGGAGTGAACTAAAATTATCTAAGAAGCTTTATAATAAATCTGCTTATTTAAATGTTATTGATACTCAATTTACTGAATTAGTTCCTCCAACTCCACCTGTTGAGGAACCGGTTAGTGTTGATGAATTTTTTGTATTATATAACGATTTATTTTATGAAATTCCAAAAGAAGGTGATATAAATTCACATGAATTTTTAATAAAACAAAGCACAGAATATGTGGGAGCTCAAGGTATTTCGGATGAAATGCAAGCTCTTTTTGATGAAATTACTGTTTTAAGAGAAGAAAATCTTGAATTACAACAAAATATTATAGATTTAACAACTGATGATAACACTAACTCCACTAGCTAACCCCGAAGGAGCTACCCAACAAGAGTATAATACTTCTCAAGAAGTGCTTATTCCTGTAATAAACTCCTCTTCAGAATTTAATCCTGTGACGGATCAAGTTATTTTTTCTGTGGAAACAGTTACTGGTGATTTATTGTCAAGTGGGAAGGTTTCTAACTTTAGTATTAGAAATTATGAAAACACATTAAATGAAGAAAGTATATCTTCTGTTGTTGTTTTCCCTGTTAGGGATATTGAAAAAGTTGGATATAATGAAGGAATTTATAATGTATATTATAATTTTTATCAAACAGCCCTAAAATCGGATGAATATAATTACTTTATTCAAACTATATCCCCTAGCAGAACGGAAATAAGATTATCAGTAAATAATGTCCCTAATGAAGAAGTAGAAGAATTAGTTCAAAACTTTAGTTCTTCATTAAAAGTAGAGGGGTTATTTAAAGATTTTTATATTGAAATTAATAATTCTTATTACATAGCCAATAATATTCTTTTAGATACTTCTACTGAAGAATATAGCATTTTAATTAAATTATATCAATCTCTACCTAGTTCTATTGAAGTTGATACCCAACTTAGAGTAGTACTTGAATCGGCAGAAACTGTAGGGTTTAATTTAGTATTACCTCCTACCCCCATTATTATTGAAGAAGATATTCAACAAATAAAGGGTCCTAATTTTAGCTATCAACTATCAGATCAAACTAATAACTCTACAGTTCAACAAGATTATACTTCTTTAGAACAAAATACCCAATTAACTTCTTCATATAATGAACTTCAAAATATCCTTAATCAAAAGGGTATAACAGTTAATGTAGATTATACTAATTTTGATAATTTTATTCATTTTAGCTCTGCTTATCAAAGAATATTAAATTTTTATTATAAAGTAGGCCAAATAGAATCTTACCAAAATAGTATAAATACCTTAACAGGAGTATCATCCCCAGGGGATAATGTATCCTCTTCTTTAGGAGTTTATCAAAACCAAATTACAGATGTAATTGAAAATTTTGATGGATATGAAAATTTTTTATATTACACTTCAGGAGCTTTAGCATATCCTAAATCAAATACTACCCAACCTTATAACCTTCAATCTACAGGAAGTGCTGAGGTAATAAGTTGGATGGGGAGTGCTAATGAATCTTCTGTGTACTATGGGGGTAGGTTATATTCTGCTTCGTTTTATGATGAAGAAAATCAAGATAACTTATGTAATACAATTCCTACTTATTTAAGGGAAGACCCTGCAAATGAGGGATATGAATTATTTTTGAATATGATAGGTCAACATTTTGATATATTATATTCTTATATAAACACTTTAACTGATAGGTTTAACAATGATAATAGATTAGATTTTGGTATTTCCAAAGATTTAGTAGCAGATGCCTTAAGAGGAGCAGGACTAAAATTGTATCAAAATAATTTCTCATCAGATGACCTATACTCAGCTTTATTAGGTATTAATGCTTCTGGGAGTTTATTACCTCCTACAGGGTCAGAAGTAATTACTAATTATATTACAGCTTCCAATGATGCTTACCCTTTAGAAGATATAAATAAATCTACATATAAACGTTTATACCATAATTTACCTTATTTATTAAATAAAAAGGGTACAGTAGATGGGTTAAGAGCTCTTATAAACTGCTTTGGCATACCAGATACAATTTTAAGAATTTCTGAGTTTGGAGGAAAAGATAAAGATAATATAAATGATTGGGATTATTTCCAAAATCAATTTAACTATGCTGCTTACATTAGTGGTTCTTCTACTAGTAACCATATAGAAATAAATTGGAATGTAAATTCTGATTGGAATAGTTATGATGATAATCCTGAATCTGTGTTTTTTAGATTTAAAGCAGGAGATACTCTACCCTCAGAAGATAAATATAGTATAGTTTCTTATAATGAAGGAGCTGCTAATTTTTATTTAACTTTAGATTATACAGGTTCGGGATACAGCAGTGCATCATACTCGGGGGCAATACCATCTGCTTCTAATGAATATGCTAAATTATCTTTATGGGATGGTACAACTAAACTTACTAGTGTTAATGCACCTTTTTATGATGGAAATTGGTGGGGTGTTCATGCCGCTAGGGGAGAAGGTGCTTCAGGTGATAGTGTTGATGTAATTTTAAGAGCAGCTAATTCCATATATAATGGGAATGATGGTTTTAAAATAGGATTTACTACTAGCAGTATTGTAAATACAACATTTTCATCGTGGATTAACCCAACATCTGCTGCCCTCAATTTTCCTTACAATAACAATAACAGTGTTACCTTAGGAGGAAATGCTTATTATGGGTTAACAGGATCATTTCAAGAAATAAGATTTTACAATGTAACTCAAAGTGAAAATACATTCTATGATTATGTAATGAATCCTTATTCTATTGAGGGTATTAATCTTACATCATCTGCAGATAATCTTATTTTTAGAGCCCCTTTAGGCAGTGAATTGGGTGTTAATACAGGTACTTTAACTTCAATTCATCCTAAGATAACAGGTTCATATATTACTAATTCATTTAGTAGTAATAGTACTTATACTGTTAATTCTGATGTGATATTTTATCCTCAAACAGAAGTTATATATTATGATCAACCCGCAGTAGGTATTAAAAATCGTATTTCTGAAAAAATTAGAAGTCAAGATTTAATCTTGCCTGCTACAGGAAGTACTTTATCTTCTTATAGAAGTATTCAACAAAATTATCCACAAAGTAGTAGTGCTTATACTAGAGATGTAAATTATGTTGAAGTAGCATTTTCCCCACAAAATGAAATCAATGATGACATTAATGCTTCCCTAGGATACTTTAATATAGGGGATTATATCGGAGATCCCCGTTTATTGTCGCAGTCTGTCACTTCATACCCTGCATTGGATAAATTACGCGATACTTATTTTGAAAAGTATTCTAACAATTATAATTGGACTGATTATATAAGACTTATTAAATATTTTGATAATTCTCTTTTCAAAATGATTAAAGATTTTATCCCCGCTAGTACTTCATTAGCTTCCGGGGTGGTAATTAAGCAACACTTACTTGAAAGAAATAGAGTTCCACTCCCTGAAGTATTCTACTCAGAACCTTACTATACAGGATCTATAGAATCAGGATTTATAAGTGGTAGTACTGGGGGTGGATTTAATAATGTTAATACTCTAGCAAATAGTCCTGAAAATATTGATTTCCAATCTCAATCATTATTTAATCCTATATCTCCTTTTGTAACTCAGAGTTGGTCATCTTCAGTAGATACACCAGTAGGACCTCAAATTATAGTTCACACTACTCAAGAAGAATTTTATGATGGTGAGTTTAGTGGTAGTGAATTTGTGGTTAATAATGGAGAATTGAATGATGAAAATGAAGCTAAAAAACCTTCTACTTTAGAAATAAATTATGATATTATTTTTTATACTAGCAGTGTAACCCCATTACCTCCATTTTTAAATGCACGTTCTGTACCAAAACAAGGAGAAATATATTTATGGTATGATACTGGGAGTTTCTTGGATACAGGGGAGGGAAGCCCCCCAGGTCCTCAACAATCAGCATTTATTCCAGGATAAAAAATAAATAAAAAATGGCAGCAGCACCAACCCAACCAGATTTTGGACAAACTTTAACTAAAGGGGTAAAATATCTTAAAATCAATAAAATTGATAAAGATGGGGAAGACTTTGGGTCTCAACTAAATGCAGCAGATAATCTTGTATTAAATTATCCTGATATAGGTTCTATTCAATATAATATTTTAACTACCCAAGAACAGGATGGGTGTTATTTAATGGGAGTTATTCCCGTTGAAAATACTTCTTCACTTAATAATATTAAAAATTTAGATCTTAATATATTTAAAGCCTCCATATCTAAAACTTTAATTCCTCAAGGAGTTGCAGTATGGAATCCTGATAATGATGGGGGAGTTGATATTACTACTCCAAATGAATACTTTAATGAAACTACAGATCTTTTAGATTTTAATCTAGCTAATACTCCTACATCTATTACTTCTAGTGTATCTGTTACGAATGTTAATGGTGTATTTTTAAGTGCCCAATTTCAATATATATCAGTAGCAATTCCCCCTTCTAGTATTAGTGATTGGGTTGCAGGGAATATTCCTTTTAATTCTTGGAATGATTTTGGAATACAAACCCTAAATATTATTAATATAACAGGTGATGGTACTTTTAGTGCCCAAAGTAGTTTAAATGATAATTATGGAGGTGATTATTATTTTGGAGGATATGCTAATGTAGGACTTGGGGGATTTACCATTACTAATATTACAGAAGAAATTAACCAATCTACTATTCAACCCCCTCAAACCTCTAATCCTATATTAATTAATATTAATCCTGAGGTTGAAGAGTTTGATTGGTCTGATTATAATGCGGTTTTTGGAAATATTGATATACCCCAATATTCTCAAACTTTTATGCAAATAGATTATAATACAGGAGGTACAATTCCTACTAATTTTGAATTATTACGTAAGGGGTCTGCACCTAAAGCTTCTATTCAAGATTCTAATTATACTCAAAGAGGATGGTCTAATGGTAGGTACGATGGAAGTCAAAATAGTTCAACAGATTTTAATACTTATAATAAATAATGCCACAAGCACCATCACAACCTCAAACTTTAATTAATACTTCAATTGAACAACAACAGTTGAATAATTTTTTAGGTCCTGTAAATGGGGCTTTAGGAGGTTTACCTGTTGCCGAAAGAAATCAAAGTTATTTTGCAGTATTTGTAGGGGCAGGAGGTACAGGACCTGAAATTATAGATCAAACAGCGTATTTTATTACTTATTTAGTTGATGAAAATGGTAATGTAAGTAAGCCTTCTGAGGATTATGATTCTTTGATTAACTTAAATCAAAATTTTGAAATTGGAAAAAACGTAATTGTTAGAAATGATGCTGCAAGTGCGGTAAATGGTCAATTAGTAGGAAGGAAAAAAATTGCAGCAATTGGTAAACAAGAACCTATTTTATATTCACAAACAGGATCTAGTGAAGGGGCGAATGTTGATTCTATTAATTTTGATAGTAGTATAAACACTAATACTGTCCCAAGAGCTTTATTTTGGATGAATACAGGGGCAGCTAGTATTGGTGATGGGCCTAACAATTTTACCTATAATGCTCCTTTCCAAAACCCAGAAGCTTCTGTAGCAACTGTTGATGCCGGTGCGGGTACTTATACTGCAACTGATTTAAACTTTTCTCCTGCTGATCAAATTCAAAGTGTAATATTTTCAATAAGTGTCCAATTAGAAAGTTGGAATGATGAAGATATCTCAGGGGAAATTCAATTAACAAAAGATGGAAATGTAATTGGTAATGTCCTATCTTTTGATTTACAAGCAGCTCCTGCCACAGGTGTACCTTTTATTCAAGATTTTAGTCATGTAATACAAGTACAAGCAGCCGATTTAGCGGGAGGTGAATTTAAAGCAGTAATAGATATGAATTTACCTCAAGGTGCAACTAGTCAATTACAAATTAATTATCTTAACTTTAAAATAACCCAACAAAACCCTGCAACAACTTCCCCTGCTACTAATTTACCATTTTGGAATGGATCTAGCACCAATACATGGGTAACTGCTTCAGATGAAATCTCTCTAAATTATGGAAATCAACAAAATTCTCAAAATGTTCTTGATGAAATAGAACCAGGATTTAATTTTTCTCCTGTAACTATACCTTTTATTGTTAATCCTGGGGATAGGATTAGGTTTGGTTATAATATGGAAAATGATTATACTATTTATGAAGTGATAGAACCTTCAGTAGATGTTGATGGGAGATTAAAATTAAGACTTAATTCCCCACCACCTCCTTCTAATACTTTAAATAGTTTTGTTTTACATAAAGTAGATGTTAATAATCCTGTTTACATAATCCTAGATGTTCCTAAAATAGGAGGAACAAATGGTTTTAATGGTATTATATTACCAGAATATCCAACTAAAAAATTAAGAAAAAATTTAGATAATATAATCCTTAGTTTAAAAGAAAGAGGAATAATAACAGACAATGAAAACTAAAAATAATAATATTTATAACCACATATTTATAAACAATGGGATATTTAAATAATTCGGTAGTAACAGTAGATGCTATCTTAACAAACAAAGGTAGAGAACTCTTAGCAAGAGGAGATGGTTCCTTTAGAATCACTCAATTTGCTCTTTCAGATGATGAAATTGATTATACTTTGTATAACCCAACTCATCCTTCAGGAAGTGCTTTTTATGGTCAAGCCATAGAAAACATGCCCTTATTAGAAGCTTTTCCTGAAACTACTCAAAATTTAAGATATAAATTAGTAACTTTACCTAGAGGTACAGCTAAAATGCCTGTATTAGATTTAGGTTTTTCTCAAGTCACTTTAAAACAAGGTGCTTCATTAGCAATTACACCACAAACTTTAAATTATTTAGGTAATAACCAAGTATTTGAGGCTAATGGATATACAGCTACTATAGCGGATGTTAGAGTGTTGAATACATTTAATGGTGTAGGAATCCAAACAGAAGGAGCTGTAGCATTAAATCAAACTGAAACTTTAGGAACTAATGTTTCTAGTACAGTTGTTGGTACAACTATTAATATGACAGCTACTACAGTAAATACTTTATTTGGGGCAAATACCGAATTAAATACTACTTTACAAATTGTAGGAAGAGATAGTGGAGCTAGAATTACCATCCCAATAAAAATTACAAAAACTAACGCATAATGTCATTTACTAGACTTTCTCCTGACGACTTTTTAATTAGTGCTGATAGTGTTACCGCAGGTGCATGGACTGGTAATATTCCCACATTAGCTAGCTTTCACACTTCTTCTGTTCAAGTAGCTTCAACAAGCGGGAATTATTATTTAAACGTATATCAAACAGGTTCTACCCAAACTGAAGCAGAAATACAATTTAATATTGCTTTTGGAGATGCTGCGGGGTCCGGGTCATTATTATATGATGCAGGTATTGATGGTAAGTCATATACTTCTACTGTGTATGGGCAGTGGCAAAATATTGTTTTAGGTGATGAAAATAATCAATTTATATTTGGTGGAATTACTCCTATTACTCAAAGTTTCTATGCTATTTCAGTAGAAAGAAGTAAATATAAAGGTAGCATATTCCCAGGAACTTTAGATTTATTAATTCAAAGTTCAAGTACAGGAGGTAATTTTGATTTAAGATTAACTGATAATAGTAATGATGTTGCAACTACCGTATTTAATGAAGCAGGAAGAGTATTCCAAATTGTATCGGGATCTGCAGGAAAAGCTGTAGGAAGTGGAGCAACCCCTTCAGATGCAGTTGCTAATGGCATGACCGCATCAGGTTCTTATGGATTATTCTTACCAGATATTGGTACTATAATTTTAAATGCAACAGCTTTAAATTTAGAATCAGATGGTGGTGGTATAGGATTAAATACTTTATATAATTCTAATACTACGGATAATAATGCAGCTACATTATATAATGCTATATCTAGCTCAGGTAATTTTACTTTAAATAGTCAAGAAAATATAACTTCTGATTATGTTTTTGTAAGAGCAAAAAATAGCCAATTTAATTATTCTGAGAATCCATCATTTATCTCAGGATCTACGGGTGCTGTACTTTACAATAATTTTATCAATGCTCCTCAAACATTTATTACTACCATAGGAATGTATAATGATGAAAATGAATTATTAGCAGTAGCTAAATTAAGTAAACCCCTTATTAAAGACTTTACAAAAGAAGCACTCGTTAGAGTTAAGCTAGATTTCTAATGAATGAGCTATTTAAAAACACTTACAAACCAAGATGTAATTATAACTCCATTTGAAGTTAATAAAGGATTATCCTTTATTGGTAGAAGTGTACAATCTTTAGCTCCTTATGGGGGAGCAACTTATGGAACTAACTTTTATGGACAAGAAGTTATACTAGGAGATACCTTAAATCAAGCTTATATAGATAGATTTTATGCTCGTAATACTCCCGAAGGTGGATTTTTTAATACTGTTACTGAACCTACTACAGGGTATTTTTCTATTGAATATCAAAAATTAGTATATGAATCTGTTAAACAACTTTATTATTCTAATTTTACTACTTCTGCAACAGGAGATTCTCCCGCTACTGCTAGTTTAGCACCAGGAGCTGATGAAGAAGGTGATAGATTAACAGGATTAAAAACTTCTCGTGGAAGATTTTATAACTTTCTTCAATCAAATTTAACTCCTGATAGGAGTTTTTCAACTGATGAAAATGCTTCTTTAGGTGTTTTATCAATACCCTCTAAACTATATGGGAGTTATATCCAACCTTCATCATTTACTATAAGATTTGGATCTGGTTCCTCAGGAACTACTTATTATGATATAAAAGATGATGGAGAAGGAAATTTATTATATGATAATAAACATTGTGGTAATATTATATATAAGCAAGGCATTGCTATTATAACTGGAAGGTTTGGGTTTGGTTATGGGATTGATGTTTATGGGGATAATGATTATGGAAATGATGAAACATCTTTTGGGAGTGATCCTGCTTGGGTAGATGATTTTGTTAATACTAGAAATATTAGTTGTTCATTTTCTTCTTCTTTTGAAATATATGAAACCCAATATAAATGTACTATAAGAGCAAATGAATACAATTATTCATTAAATCCTAGTTTACTAAAAAAATATGGACAAAATAAAGCCCTTACATCAGGAGATAATGATTATAAAGATTTTATAACAGGTTCAAATTTTAGTCCTTATGTTTCTACTGTGGGGTTATATAATGAAAATCAAGATTTGATAGCAATCGGAAAATTATCTCAACCACTTCCTACTTCACAAACTACAGATACTACCATACTTATAAACATAGATAGATAATCTCATGGCTAAACAACTAAAAAAAATATTCGCAACAGGTACTGATGAAGTAGTACAAGACTTTACTATTAATTCATGGCATGTATCTCAATCTGTAGATGCTCTTACTGCTGCTGAAGCTTATGATATATCAATTAGTGGTAGTTTAAATGTAACAGGATCTGTAAATATTAAAGAATTAGATACGGATGCTGCCCTTACTAATTTTGTAGTTATTGATACTTCTACAGGTACTTTAAAAAAACGAACTTCAGGGGCATCAGGTTCTTCAGGTACTTCAGGTTCAAGTGGTACTTCAGGAAATGGTACTTCAGGTACTTCAGGTTCTTCGGGTACTTCAGGAGTTTCAGTTGTGGGGCCTGCAGGTAATTCAGGTTCATCAGGTACTTCAGGTTCATCAGGTACTTCAGGCAATTCAATAACAGGATTAGATACTCAAGTTTTATATTTTGATGGTGACGATAATCCTGCGGGAGATAGTGAACTTACTTGGGATGATGCAAATAAAACCTTAAGAATATCATCAGGAGATGATGGTACCTCAGGAAAAAATAATCTTATTTTAACTAATGAGGTGGCAAACCCAACAGAATCCACAGTTAATTTAGGTAATATTGTTGGAAAATCTCCTGATGATGCTACAGGTATAGTACATTCAAAAATCCAATTTGAAGCAGATGGTACATGGGTTTATGCTAGTGGTGAATGGAAAATTGCCCCTTCATCTATAGCTTTCTATAATACTGAAACTAATTTCCCTACAATAAAAATGTTAATTTCGGGAAGTGGTCAAGTTCAGTTGGTTAACTATGGAAATGATGGGAGGTTTGTATCATCTACCCCTACTTATAATTTAGGGGTCCTAAATGATGGAAGAATAATTGAAGTATCTCCTAATTATAAAGGATCAGATTACAATGTTATTACAGCTGATAGAATTGATTATAATAGTTATACAAGTGAAGAATTTACAGGAGCTTCTTCTTATCAGATTGATTTAGATCCTACTATAGGATATAATACTGCGGTACCTGGTGCTGATAAAATTTTATTACAAACCACCACTAAAGAATCTTCTTTAAGAGCTAAAATAAACATTGGTAGTTTTACACAAGAAATGAATATTATTACTCCTGTTTCTCAATCTAGATTTATAATAGGGAATAGTACTAGTAATAATGCTATTTATAATGTTAAAAGCGTAAGTTTATTAAATGATCCTACTGAAGGGGATTATATAGATATGAATTTAGAATTTGTTTCAAAGAATGGTTCTGATGATTTTACAGCAGCTTCTCCTCTCAGTTCCTTACAGTTTAGGGGTATTGGTAATACTACTACAAATACTATATATCCTATTTCAAATTATTATACTAGAATAAGTTTAGGTAATCTTTCAACTGAAAATACTATATTTGGGTTTTGGTTAGATGAAACTTTTAGAAGTACTTTAAAAACAGGAGATCAACTTAATGTAGAAGTTAAATGGTTTAGTGACGCTGATTTCGGACAAAGTGGAGAAAACATCAGTTTTATAACTTTTGCCACTCAAGATGGATCTACTCTCCGTAGAAGATTTTTAACAAGGGAAAATGGAGCGGGAACTGAAGTATTTCAAGTAAGTGATTCTGATAGTAGTTATGGGAAGACTCAAGTTTTTATATTCCAATATTTTGAAAGAGACTCTACAGAATATGGATTAATTCCTATATCATCTTATGATTCATTCCAACAAAGCTCCCAACTTAACTAATAAAAAATGGCTAAACAACTAAAAAAAATATTTGTCCCTACTACTGATGAAGTAGTACAAAATTTTAAAATTAATTCATGGCATGTATCTCAATCTGTAGATGCTCTTACTGCTGCTGAAGCTTATGCTATTTCAATTAGCGGGAGTCTTACAACATCAGGAAGTGTTGTTTTTAAAGGATTAAATACTACTACAGGACAGACTAATGTTTTAGTTTTAGATGGTGATGATGTAAAACAACAAGTAGTTGCTTTAGGTACAAATGGTACTTCAGGTACATCAGGAACTACTGGTACTTCAGGTTCTTCGGGTACTAGTGGCTTAAGTGGTACTTCAGGTACATCAGGAACTACTGGTACTTCAGGTTCTTCAGGTACTAGTGGCTTAAGTGGTACTTCAGGATCAAGCGGTACTTCAGGGTCATCAGGTACATCAGGGTCATCAGGTACATCAGGTGTTTCAATAGCAGGTACTAGTGGTACTTCGGGTTCAAGTGGTACTTCAGGTACATCAGGAACTACTGGTACTTCAGGTTCTTCAGGTACAAGTGGTTTAACTTGTTATCAATATTCTATAACTCCTAGTACTTCAGGTCAATCTACAATAACATATAATAGTTGTGAATGTGATGGTGGTACACAAAATTTAATTGTATTACCTCCTATTGATTGTGGGAATAGTACAGACTATTCAGGAGGTGTAGGATATCCAATTCAACAACCTATTAATTTTGGAACTTCAACAGGTACTGTTGCTATAGTAGGAGTTGCTTTTACTGTACCCGATAGATTTACAATTGAATATAATGGAAGTATAGTTGCTGATAGTGGATATAGAGGGGGTAGTACATATAATGTTGATGGTTCTGTATCCAGAAATAGTTTTACAGCGTCATTAGATGGGTTAGTTGATCCCGTTACTAACCTTACCTACCCTAATACATCAATTCCAGGAACTGAAAGTGATGGTTATCCTACAGTAACTTCCCCAGGTACTACTACTATTACTTTTGATAAAAATCTTTCTACTGTAGAGTATGGTGATTTTAAAGTGTATGCTCCAATGAGTAATACTGCGTGGGAGGCTGAAATTGGATGTCCTAATGGAGAAGCTTCACCTGTAGGTACTTCTACTTATTCTGCTACAGTATTTGCTACGAGTGCTCCTACAGTAACTTCAGGAGAAGCTGCTACAATAACTTGTCAAGGAATTGCAGGAAGTATAGATAATTCTACCGCTGGGGGGAGTACTTCTACAGGTGGTAATGGAGATAATAATTACATTAGAGTAGTCCAACCTAATATTGTATATAGTATTGATGAAAGTGTAACAGGTTACACTATTAATACTGTAACAACATCAGGAAACCCTGGATCAGATAGAATTGGATTTAGTAGTACAACCCCTACAGCACCAGGTCAACTCTTTATAAATACAGGAAGTGCAGGAGGAGCAGGGGATTATTATTATTTATTTACTCAACAACTTGCTAATAGTGGATCAATTAGACTTGTTGGTGCAGCAGGAGGTGATCGTACATTTAGTGGTTTAAGTGTTTCTGAAGGAAATGGATTTATCACAGTAACTTATGATACAGCAACAGTTAATAATGCTACAGCTTATGTTAGAGATGAATCAGCCACTACATTTGATGTAGATGCAGAATGGTATGAATATACAATTCCTAGAGGATATAATCGTGTAGCAATTCAAAATATTAGTGATACTACAACTACACCTTTTATCTTAAGAGCAGATAGCACTTTAGATGTAGGGGATAATGCTATTTTAGAAGTAGAATTAGTAGCGGGAAGTGTAAGAACTTATTATGGATATTTTTATAATGTAGGACATAATTCAAGTAGCTTCTATAATAATGCAGGACAGGAAATGATTTCAAATGCTGGGAATACATCAGTACTTCAAGTAATGTATTGGGAATCTGGGAGTAATGCTAATAATGGTTTAGTGCCTTTAACAGCAGAACATGTTAACCCTTAAAAATTAATAATGAATTGGTTATATAATAATGAAGAAATCACAGACATATCACAATTTCCTCCCAATACATTTGGGTTTGTGTATGAAGTGAGTACCCCCAAGGGTAAAAAATATATTGGAAAAAAGGTTTTATATCACAATAAAAAAACCAAACTCAAAAAATCCGAACTAGCAGAACAAAGCGGTCGGGGGAGAAGGGCATTGCATAAAATTGTGAGTAAAGAAAGTGATTGGAAGAAATATTATGGATCTAATAAACATCTTAAAAACCAAATAACTGAAGGTGAAGTTACGCTGGAAAGTTTGGGTAAACAAATTATTGAGATAGGATTTAATAAAAAACATCTTACTTATCTAGAAACCAAATATCTATTCCAACTAGAGGTATTAGAAAAACCTGATGAGTATTATAATGATAACATTTTAGGAAAATTCTTTACCAAAGACTTGGATATTTAAATCCCTCAGCGTATATTCACGCTCATGGTAAATCACCTACTAGTAACTTTAGTTGATTCTGTTTTAGGGAGAGGAAAAACCACATCCAGAGGTAATTATGCTTACCACTGTCCTTTCTGTAAACATCAGAAACCTAAATTAGAAGTTAATTTTACGGAAAATAAAAAGGGTCATAACCCTTGGCATTGTTGGGTATGTAATACTCGAGGTAAAACTATACCTAATTTACTTAAAAAAGCAGAGGCATATGATAAAATAGCCGAAGCCAAAAAATTAATCCCTCAGGGATCATTTGTTGAGGAAACAATAGTAAAACATGATTTATCACTTCCTCCAGAATTTACTAGATTTATAGACAAACCTACCAGCTTAATGTCTCGTCATGCTCTAGCATATTTAAAAAAACGAGATGTTACAATGGAGGATATGATTAAGTATAATATGGGATACTGTGAGGGTGGAGAATATCAAAATATGATTATTATCCCTTCATATGATGCCAATGGTACTTTAAATTACTTTACAGCTAGAAGTTTTGAAAAAGAACCTTTCCGCAAATATAAAAACCCATCAGTATCACGTGATATAGTACCGTTTGAAATGTTTATAAACTGGAATAGCCCGTTGGTATTATGTGAAGGACCATTTGACGCCATAGCTATCAAAAGGAATGCTATCCCGCTGTTAGGAAAAAATATTCAATCTAGTTTAATGAAAAAAATAGTGTCATCTAAGGTTGAAAAAATATATATTGCTTTAGATAGTGACGCCATAAAATCTGCTTTAAAATTTTGTGAAATGTTTATGAATGAAGGGAAAGAGGTTCATTTAATTGAAATGGACGATAAAGACCCTGGGGAGTTGGGATTTAAACGTTTCACTGAACTTATTCAAAAGTCTGTTCCATTAACTTTATCTGGACTTTTGAGTAGAAAATTATTTATATGAGTACTTTAAAAAAACATTATGGTCGCATATTGGAAATTTCCGATGACCATAAACAAATAACCCTCCCAGATGGAAGATATTATCAACGAAATGGTGAGTATTATCCTTCTGTAACTTACGTATTGAGTCATTACCCTAAAGGTAAATTTTTTGAGGATTGGCTTAAAAAAGTAGGCTATGCTTCAGAACATATTGTAAAAAAAGCTTCATCTGAAGGCACCCAGGTACATGAAATGATTGAAGATTACCTTAATGGTAAAGAATTAAAATTTTTAGAATATGGAATTCCTATGTATCCTACACTTGTTTGGCAAATGTTTTTACGATTTGTTGATTTTTGGGAAGAATATAAACCAACATTAATTGAAGCTGAGGTTCATTTATTTTCTGATGAACTTAAAATCGCAGGAACCTGTGATATGGTTTGTGAAATTAATGGTGAGTTATGGGTCATAGATTTTAAAACATCTAACCACTTACAAACAACTTATGATTTACAAACAGCTATATATTCCCAATGTTTTGAAGAATGTTATGGTAAAAAAGTAAATCGCTCTGGTATTTTGTGGTTAAAATCTTCTAAGCGGGGTCCTAAAAAAGGTGTTATGCAAGGTAAAGGATGGGAAATGTATGAATCAAAACGTTCTCAAGAAGATAATTTAAGTATCTATAGAGCAGTTCGTACTTTATTTGATATTGAAAACCCAAAACATAAACCTGCATTTACAGAATTTAGAACTACAGCTAAAAGGGATTCGTAATATTTATGGTAAACATTTTACTGTGAAATTATACGATATCTTACAAGAAATACAAGGTAAACCCAAAGCTATTGTATTAGCGGGTGCCCCTGGAGCTGGAAAAGGATATATTCTAAGAGGTTTAGACCTAGGAGGTTTAAAAGTATTAAATGTAGATGACATTTATGTTCCTATGTTAAAAAAAGCTAATATAACCTTAGATCTAAAAAATGCTACTCCTGAAGAAAGAAGCAATCAAGCTAAAGCAATGGCCGCAGCTAATAAAGAATTTAAAGATGATGTTGAAGCTACAATAGGAGGAAAAGAATCATTTATATTAGATGGAACAGGTGCTTCATTAAGAGAAACATCTAAATTAAAAATAGAATTAGAAGAAGCAGGATATGAAGTATTCATGCTTTATGTATACACAGATTTAGAACGTTCCCTTAAACAAAACCAAGATAGATTCGAAAAATCAGGAGGAAAAGATAGAAGTTTAGCACCTGCTATTGTAATGAGAACATGGAAAAGTGTAACTCAAAACCACGCTCCTTATAAAGAATTATTTGGTAATAATTTTGTATCTGTTGCTAATACTTTAGGAGATGAAAAGTTAACTGATTTAGAGGATATAGTAACTAAATATCTTACACCTTTTGATCCTAAAGGTACCAAACCTAAAACTCCTGCTCAACAAGCAAAGTCAGATGCCCGAAAAGCTAAAGATGCTGAAGAAATAAAAGCACTATTAAGTGATGAAGGAGTAAAAGATATTATAACCACTTCAGTATCAGCCGAAGAAGCACAATCTAAATTAAAATCCTTTTTAGCATGAATGATTTAGTTAAAGCATTAGTAGAAGGTATTATAGGTGAAGACGAATCTTCTAAGAAAAAAATAATTGGAATGTTTGGAGGAGGATTTAAGCCACCTACTTTAGGCCATTTAGAAGTAGTAAAACGTGCTTTACAAGAAAATCCTGAAATGGATGCCCTAATTGTATTAGTAGGTAGTGGAACTAGAAATTCAATTAGCCAAGAAGAATCACTTGCTATTTGGAACATATATAAAAAATCCCTTCCTAGTAAAGTACAAATAATGGCTTCTCCTAAAGATAAACCCCCTATTGGAGCTATATATTCTTATGCTAAAAAAAATCCCGATAAAGAAATTTATTGGTTTATTGGTGCTCGAGAAGGAAATGAAGAAGATTTTCAAGATATAGAAAAACGTACAAGATCACTTCGAAAACTCGCTTACCAAAACGTAAAAGTTAAAGAAATTATAACAGCGGGATCAGTTAGTGGTACTAAAGCTAGACAAGCACTATTAAAAGGAGATAAAGAAACATTTATACAATTTATCCCAAATATTCCTGAAGTAGATGAAATCTGGGATATGTTAACAAATGTAATTACTGAGCGAATCAACTTCACACCTGATTTCATTACTAAAGGTGATGTAGAATTTGTAGATGATATGGCTGATAGAAAGCTTGCCCCTATAGAAATCGATCTATCAGGTAACCACTTTTTTGATAGATTAAATGACCCTAGAAATTACCCAGACATTTCAGTTGAAGAATTAGAAGATTTTTTTGATAAATTATCTGATGAAAAAGAAGAATTTATTGAATTCCTCCAAAAATATAGAGAAATAGTAGTAAAAGATACAGAAACTAATATAAATATTCCTTTTATGAAATTAGCAAACAAGGCAATTGCTAAAACTATCATGCGTAAAAAGAATTTTTTAAGTTCTACTCCTGTTTTACCTTTAGAAGAAGCAGAACCTGTTGAAGATGATTATACTGGATCCTATGATAGTGAAACCCGAACATATTCTCGTTATATAATTAATCGACTTAAAGATAATTTTGGTACTCGTTATGATGAAGAAATAAAGGGAAATCTAAAGGGTATAGAATATACCTTAGACTTTAAATTAAACCCAATAAATGATACATTAGGGTCTAATCCTTATCTTATAGATGCTGCTGGAGGTAAGGATGGTATAGAGTTAGCAATAAATTATGAAACATCCTCTTATCCTAAGTATTTAAATGATTTAATAGCTGAACTAAAAGATGCTTTACGTCATGAATTAGAACATGTTGGGCAAGAAAATTTTGAAAAAGGAATTAGAATAGGAAATGTTAAAAATGATAATGAGCTTGCCCTTTATAAATATCTTACTCTTGATTATGAAATTCCTGCTTTTCTAAGGGGGTTAAATAAAAAAGCCAAAACCAAAAAAATTACCTTAGGGCAAGCTATAGATGAATTTTTCTTAGAACGTGCCGAAGAAATATCCTACGATGAAGAAGCATATGTAAAGCGAAAGTGGGCCGAATGGATAAAAAAGAATCTTCCTAAAACTCCTTTACAAGAAGCAGACCCCAAAAAAGGTACAGGCAAAAAACCTAAAGGAAGTAGCCGAAGACTTTACACAGATGAAGACCCATCTGACACAGTAGGTATAAAATTTAAAACTAAAGAAGATATAGTTGATACTTTAAATAAATCTTCATTTAAGAAAAAACCTCATGCTCGTCAATCTCAAGTAATTAATTTAATTCACCAACGAGTTAGAGCAGCTTATGGTAAAGCAAAAGATCCTGATGTTAAATCTAGATTAAAAAGGGGATTAGATTATATTACAAAACGTAAAGAAGCATCTAAAAAGAAAACTCAACGTTTAAAAGATAAAAAAACTAACGAAAACGTAGCCACAAACCATAACCAAAAATCATCCCCTTATGGTTCAGGATATAAAAAATTAAATGAAAATTTTGAGGGTCGCATCCAATCTTACACAGATTCACTTTCAAAATACATGGCTAAACAGGATTTAAATATTCAACCATTACCTTCTTTAGAATTTATAGATAACGATAAGGATAATGCAGGTAATATCTTTGGAAGAACAGCATATTATAGTCCTTCTGAAATGAAAATTGTTTTATATACAATGGGGAGACACCCCAAAGATATATTACGTTCATTTGCACATGAAATGATCCATCACCATCAAAATTTAAGTGGTACTTTGGGTAATATCCAAACTACTAACACAAATGAAGATGATGACCTAGAAAAATTAGAACGTGAAGCTTATGAAAACGGTAATATTATGTTTAGAAACTGGGAAGACTCAATAAAAAATGAAAACTAAAGAATTTATAAAAGCAGTGAATGGAGAGTTTGATGTAGAGACTCTTGAATTAATGCAAGGATTAATTAATAAAAGATTAACTTTATTAA
>Ga0181373_1000109_pt1 | contig 22587 bp, 31 predicted proteins | sample LowvirmetaG_3_FD_130159 | JGI IMG/M metagenome (GOLD analysis project Ga0181373, IMG submission 130159) | Marine viral communities from the Subarctic Pacific Ocean - Lowphox_09 viral metaG | ecosystem: Environmental > Aquatic > Marine > Oceanic | place: Subarctic Pacific Ocean | collected... | reverse complement strand
GAGTGGGGAATCTCATAAGACAAATTAGGTGATATTTATATGTAAATATATTAAAAGTCATGAGTACAAACAGAGATAGAGTTTTAACAACTGTAAGGATTGATCCTCAATTATTTGAGGATTTTAAAGTAGAATGTGTAAGACGAAAGTTTACATTTCAAAAGTTAGCTGAAAGAACTATTCATCTTTATTTAAATGATGAAGAGTTTAGAAAGAATGTTCATAATCATAATATTTAAGTTTAATGAAATCAATTAGTTTTAAACCGAAAGAAGAACGAAAAAAAATACTTCTTTTATGTGATGATATTAGATCTAATTCAGGAGTAGGGAATGTAGCAAAAGATATTGTAGTTAGTAGTATTGAGCATTTTAATTGGATTAATATAGCAGGTGCAGTTAATCATCCTGATAAAGGTAAAAAGTTAGATATATCTGATGCTTTTTCTAAAGAATTAGGAATTGATAATGTTAGCTGTATGATATATCCTGTTAATGGATATGGCAACCCTCAATTTTTACGTCAAGTAATAAAAGAAGAAAACCCCGATGCATTAATGATTATAACCGATCCTAGATACTTTGAATGGTTATTTAGGATGGAAAGAGAAATAAGAAAGCAAATGCCTATTATTTATCTTAATATTTGGGATGATTATCCAGCACCTCAATATAATGAATCATTTTATGAATCTTGTGATGGTCTTTTTGGTATATCAAAACAAACTAAACTAATAAATGAAATAGTTTTAGGAGATAAAGTTAAAGATAAGGTTTTAAAATATATCCCACACGGAGTAGATCCACAGTATTATTTTCCTAAACAAAAAACCGATACAGATTATAAGGATTATTTAGATTTTAAAAATAAACTTTTAGGTAAAGAATATGACTTTACTATGCTATTCAATTCCCGCAATATGAGAAGAAAACAACTTCCAGATGCAATGTTAGCATTTAGAATGTTTTTAGATAAATTGCCCGAATCACAAGCTAATAAATGTGCTTTTGTAATACATTCTGAATTAGTATCTGAACATGGTACTGATCTAGAAGCAGTTAGAGAATATTTGTTTGGTGGTAAATATGAAGATAATATTAAGTTTACAGGAACTAGACTACCAGTAACTGCTATGCATTGGTTATATAATATTGCTGATGTACAAATTCAAGTATCTTCTAATGAAGGATGGGGATTGGCATTAACCGAAGCAATGCTATGTGGTACCCCCTTTATTGCAACAGTAACAGGAGGTATGCAAGATCAAATGGGATTTAAAGATAAAAATAATAACTGGTATACACCAACTAACGAATTACCATCTAATCATTATGGTACTTTAAAAGAGCATGGAGAGTGGTGCTTTCCTGTTTACCCTACCTCTATATCTTTGCAAGGATCTCCAAAAACTCCATATATTTTTGATGATAGAGTTGATGTTAGAAATGTAGCAGATATTATAATGGAGGCATATAAAACTCGAACAAATCTTAAACAATTAGGATTAAAGGGTCGGGAATGGGCTATGACTGAATCCGTTGGTTTTACATCTGAAATCATGAGTAGTAGAGTAATAAAAGGTATAGAAGAGGTATTAGATAAATTCGAACCTAGAAAAAATTATGAAGTAGTTGATACTTTATCATATCAACCTCAAAGATTACGTCATCCTTTAATTTATTAAAATGAATAAACCAAGTTTAATTATATCCTGTCCTATAGATACCTATTCCGGATATGGAGCTAGAGCTAGAGATTTTGTAAAAGCTTTAATTAATTTAGATAAATATAACGTTAAGATATTACCACAAAGATGGGGAGAAACCCCTGAAATGTTTTTAGATAATAATCAAGAATGGAATTATTTAAAAGAATATCTTATATATACACTTAATTATCAACCTGATATATGGATACAACATACTATACCTAATGAATTTCAAAAGGTAGGAAAGTATAATATTGGATTAACCGCAGGTATAGAAACTACAATATGTAAACCAGAGTGGATAGAAGGATTAAATAGAATGGATTTAATTTTAGGATCTACTAATCATACTATTGAAGTATTTAAACAATCTACATTTGAGAAAAAAGATAAAAATACAAACCAGACAGTTGGATTAGTAAAAATTGAAAAACCGATGGAAGTTATATTTGAAGGAATAGATCCGGAAGTTTTCAAACCGGAAAAATCAACTTTTAAATTAAATAATGTAAAAGAAGATTTTAACTTTCTATTTGTTGGACATTGGATGCAAGGAAATATAGGACACGATAGAAAAAATGTCGGACTATTAGTAAAAATATTTTTAGAATTATTTAAAAATAATAAAAAAGCACCAGGATTAATCTTAAAAACTTCGACTGGTATATCATCAAATATGGATAGATTAGCTATCCTTAAAAAGATAGATCAAATTAGAAAAAGTATTAAGGCAAAACGATTACCTAATATTTATCTAGTTCATGGAGATATGAGTAACGAAGAATTAAATTCATTATACAATCATAAAAAAGTTAAAGCTATGATTTCTCTTACCAAAGGGGAAGGCTTTGGAAGACCATTACTTGAATTTTCTATGGTTAAAAAGCCTATAATAGCTTCCGGATGGTCAGGTCATTTAGATTTTTTAGATAAAGATCTATCTATACTTCTAAGTGGTAAATTAGATAAAGTAGATAAGTCAGCAGTAAATGATTGGATAATAGAAGATAGTCAATGGTTTAATGCAGATATACAATCTGCTGCTAACGCAATGTTATCAATGGTTAATGATTACGATAAATGGATGAGAAAAGGTAAAACTTTAGGAACTAGAAATAGAAAGGATTTTACATTAGAACAAATGGAAATCTGTATTGATAATATTTTGAGTAAGTATACAGAAGATTTACCTAAGCAAGTCCAACTTAATTTACCAAAATTAAAAAAACTAAATAAAGATAACAAATTAGAAGTTCCTAAAATAAAATTACCTAAATTAGAAAAAGTAAATAATGAATGATAATTTAACTATATGTCCGAGATGTGGTGGAGATGCTTGCTATAAAAATCAAGTAAGTATAGATATAACAAATTATATTTGTTACGGATGTGGATTTCAAAGTAATTCTCTTATGAAAGTAGGAGAAGAATTTTATGAAGAACAAATAAAAAAACTTCCTGAATTATATAAAGATTTATTATTTAAAGATAAAAATGATTTAATTTGGATGCCGTCATTTTTTGATATTCAAGGTAAAGGATCAGTATTTGTTATGGGTAAAAATACCAATAACTGGAGTTGGTCAGCTATGAAACATATACTAGTAGGAGAAAAAGAAAAAGAATTATTTAAAAATCCATCTGGTGAGTACTATAGATACAAATCGGATACTAGTTCATTAAAGCAATTTAGTCAGGCAGATTTTATTGAAGCTCTAGATTACATTGGTATGTTTGAAAATTTAGAAAATGAAGATTAGTTACGCTATTACAGCTTGTAATGAACATGATGAATTAGATAGACTTTTATTAGTATTAACAAATACGATACGAAAAGAAGATGAAATAATTGTTCAGTGTGATAAAGATAATACAACCTCAGATGTACATATAGTCTTAAATAACTATGATGATATATTAGAAGTTATAGAATTTCCTTTGAATAAAGATTTTGCAACATTTAAAAATAATTTAAAAGATAATTGTACTGGGGATTATATTTTTCAATTAGATGCTGACGAGTATTTACATCCAATATTTATAGAACATCTTCCTGATATTTTAGAATCTAATCCTGAAGTAGATTTATTTTGGGTACCTAGAATTAATACAGTAGAAGGAATTACTCAAGAGCATATACAGAAATGGGGTTGGAGAGTAGATAAACAAAAAAGAATAAATTTTCCTGATTACCAGTCTAGAATATTAAAAAATAGTTCGTATATTAAGTGGAAGAATAAGGTACATGAAGTAATTTATGGATATAAAGTAGAAACTAAATTACCAATGGAAAATATATTTTGTTTAATACATCCAAAAACTATAAACAAACAAGAAAAGCAAAATAAATTTTATAGTGAAATATGAAGCATAATAAAAAAATATGGTACGCACCAAATAAGTTTGAAGCATATGGTGAAGAAGAAATCAAAGCAGTTGAAGAATGCCTACGAGATGGATGGCTAGCAGGTTTCGGTCCTCGTACAGTTGAATTTGAAAAACGTATTGCTAAGCATTTCGGAAAAAAATATGGTGTATTTGTTAACTCTGGCTCAGCTGCCTGCTTATTAGCATTAGCTAGCTTACAATTACCAAAAGGAACTAAGGTAATTACACCTGCCTGTACGTTTTCAACTACATTAGCTCCTATAATACAGTTAGGATTAATTCCAATATTTGTAGATGTTGATTTAGATACCTATTGTGTTAATACTAAAGAATTACTATCTGCAATAGATGATGATGTAAAAGCATTAATGATACCGAATTTAATTGGTAATAAGCCAGATTGGAAAGCTATTAAAAAAGGCTTAGAAGAAATGGGAAGAGATGATATTATTTTAATTGAAGACTCTGCTGATACAGTTACTTACACTTCAGAAACAGATATAGCTACTACAAGTTTTTACGCATCACATGTTATTACAGCTGGAGGTGCAGGTGGTATGGTTATGTTTAATAATGAAAAGTATCGCAATGTAAGTTTACAATTTAGAGACTGGGGAAGGATAGGAGATAATTCTGAGGATATGTCTGATAGATTTAATCATAAAGTAGATGGAATTCCTTATGATTATAAATTTTTATATGGTGTATTAGGCTACAATATGAAATCATCAGAAATGAACGCTGCCTTTGGATTGGTTCAATTAGAAAGATTCAAAAAATTTGAAAAAATTAGAAGAGATAATATTGAAACATATATTAAAAATCTACAAGGAGTAGGGGATTTAGTTTTACCTAATGATAGTATCAAACCAAACTGGTTAGCTATACCTCTACAAACATCAAAAAGATTTGAGCTTCTACATTTTTTAGAAGATAATAATATTCAAACACGAGTAACATTTGCTGGGAATGTAACAAGACATCCCATATATAGAGAATACTTACAAGAATTTGCTAATTCAGATACGATTATGAAAAATGGATTTTTATTGGGAGCTCATCATGGAATGACAACTAACGATGTTAATTATGTTTGTGATAAAATTAAAGAGTTCTTTAAAAAATGAAAATAGCATTTTTAACTGAAATGCCCTTTAAAGGTAAAATTAATTCCAATCATCAAAATATGAGAACGGAATTTGCATGGATGTGTGCACTTAATGCTGATCATTATAATGTAAACGAATATGAGAATATTAAAAATTACAATCACATTTTTGTAATATTACCAAAAGGAATATTAAATTTAAATGCAGTAGGTTCAAAAATATCAAATAATACTAATCCTAATAGCAAACTATTATCATTACCAATTATTAAAACTTTAAAGAAAAATAATAATAAAGTTCATTATGTACAAGAAGGACCTGCATGGCTATTTAATGAATATGAAATAATCGATCAGTTTAATTTTTATAATAACTTATCTGAATGTGATAGTATCTTTGCACATAATGAATTCGATACTAAATTTTATAAAGGTTTATTTCCTAAAAAAGAAGTTAATGTAATCCCAACGCTACTTATAGAGGATTTAATACAAAATATAAAACCAAAACCTGAAGAAAAAGTAATTATAGGTGGTAACTTTGCTAGATGGTATGGTGGGTTTCAAAGTTATTTAATTTCTGATGTATTTAATGTTGAAAAATGGATACAAGAATCTCATGCAAAAAGAGAGTATGAAGATCAAATAGAAGATTTGAACCATTTACCTAGATTAAGTTGGTATGAATGGATGAAAATATTATCAACCTTTAAATATGCTGTTCATTTAATGCCTACTATAGCAGCAGGAACTTTTAGTTTAAATTGTGCATATTTTGGTATACCATGTATAGGAAATAAAAAAGTTGATACACAAAGATTATGTCATCCTAACTTATCAGTAGATATAGATGATGTAGAAAAAGCTCACCATTTAGCTACTAAGTTAAAAAATGATATAGATTTTTATAAACTATGTAGTATAGAATGTAGAGAACTTTATATTAAAAATTATAATATAAATGAATGGAAAAGAAAAATAAATTTAAAATAATTATTCCTTCATATAATAATGAAGAATGGGTAGAACCTAATATAGCAAGTATTATTAATCAGACCTATACTAATTATGAAGTATTATATATAAATGACTGTTCAACCGATAAGACACAAGATAAGGTAACCGAAATTATTAATGAATATGATTTAAATAAAAAATGGATATTAGTAAGTAATAGTGAAAATAGAAGACGTGGATATAATATTAGTCCACATAATACTAATATAAAGCAGTTTATTGATAATGATGAAGATATTTTAGTATTTGTAGATGGCGATGATTGGTTAATTAACGATAAGGTTTTAGAAAATCTTAATAATTTTTATAATAAAAACAAAAGTTGGATGACATATGGAGGTATGTATTGTTATCCATCTAATAATTTTGGTAACCCTCAGAATACTCCATACAATTCTGATGTTCATAAAAATAATTTATATAGAAAGGATTATTGGCGCGCAAGTCATTTACGTACATTTAAATGGCATTTATATAAATTAATTAAAGAAAAGGATATTATCTTTTCTAAAACGAATAAACATTATTTTCATGCAGAAGATTTAGCTACTTCTTTTCCTTGCTTAGAAATGTGTCCGGAACAAAAAATAGGAGTCTTAAATTTTCCTACATATGCTTTTAATGAAACTATTAGTAATAGAAAAAGAGGAATTGAACGAGAGCAAGAAGCAGGTTTAGAGATAGAGCAAGAAATACGAAATCAAAAGCCGTATCAACAATTAGAACTACCATTAAGTAGTATAGATTTATTTAAATGGAATAGATTTGACTTACCAATAAAATTATTATTTTTAAAAGATAGCGTACGTAATTGTAGTTTTGGTGAGGAAATATATAAACAGCATTTAAAACTATGGAATGGGTTTAAAGAATATAATAACCCTGATAAAAATACATATGAAAAATTTAAAGAGACTTTTTTAAATATATTAACAGATATTAAATCTAATAAATTTGATTGGAATAAATCTCCTATAACTATTAATTCAGAAAATTATTTATTAAATGGTTCTCATCGAACAGCAGCAAGTACTTTTTTGAATAAAAAAGCTAATTTTGAATTAGGTCAAGATATTAAAGATGGTCAAAAAGTTTGCGATTATAAAATGTTTAACGAATTAAAGTTAGATAAAAAATACATGGATGCAGCTGCATTGGAAATGATTCGTAATAATAAAAAATTACTAATGGTTAGTTTATTTCCATCAGCAACACATAGTCGTAACATTGATCATATACTACTAAAATATGGTAATATAGCATATAAAAAAGATGTAGCTTTAAATTCTAACGGAGCTTTTAACTATACTTTACAATTATATAAAGGAGAAGAATGGGCTGGTAGTTGGTATAATAATTTTGCTGGATATAGAGATAAAACAAGATTATGCTTTACTAATACTAACAATCCCCTAAGTATTTATTTAGTAGAGTTTGACGATTTAACCCAAGCAAGATCAGCTAAAGAAGAAATTAGAGCAATATATAATATAGGTAATCATTCAGTACATATTAATGATACACATGAAGAAACATTAAGATTAGCAAGATGTATTTTAAATGATAATAGTATTCATTTTTTAAATAATAGTCATATAAAGCAATATAATAATTTTTTAAATCAATTAGAATATTACGAAGATTATATTATTAAACATAATTTAGATTATGAAGACTTTTGTATTACTGCAAGCAGTGTATTATCACTATATGGATTAAGAGAAGGTAATGATTTAGACTATCTACATGCTGATAATATGATATTAGGACATAATGATATACACTCTCATAACGAATATAGTCACGGTAGGTATTCGGAAACAATTAGTGAGATACTCTATAATCCAGATAATCATTTTTACTTTGGTAATTTAAAAGTCGCTAAATTAAATATAATTAAAGACTTGAAGGAAAAAAGACAAGAACCAAAAGATAAAATTGATATAGAACTTATAAATACTGTATTATGAAAAACCAACTTACTGTAGTATTAACAACTCATATATTACCAACTGCTCCTTCTACATCTATAATAGAAGAATGTATAGAGTCTATAAGAGAAAATTTTATTAAAATAAATGAATGTCAATTTAAAATATATTGTGATGTTAAAAACTCGGAACAGTGGTTTACAAAAGAATATTTAAATAATCTAAAAAAAATAAAAGATGTTCAAATAATCGAAAATCCTAACAGTGGTTTAAAAATTAATTATTTACGTGCTTTATCGGAAGCTAATACTCCATATATCTTGTTTTGTGAGCATGATTGGATTTTTCTAGATAAAATAAATACATCTAATATAGTAAAGTGTTTAAATAATAATAGTTCTATAAATTTTATTAGATTTAATAAGAGAGATAATCAATGGGCACATATTGATCATCCAGATCCAAATATACGATCAGGAGATATATGGGAAACTCATATTGAAGAAGCTCCTGAAATTTTGGAACAATCTTTAATGAAAACAAACTGTATAGCAACTCATCCACATATTATTCGGAAAGATATAATTAATACTTGGTTACCTTTCTTAAACACATGGAGTATAGAATGGGATTTATTTTCTAACTATAATCATGATATTAATAAAATGGGGTTTAAAGATGCTCATGAAAAATGGGGGATATATAATTACGGAAATCGACAAACAAAACAAATAATAAAACATATAGATGGAAGCAATTCCGGAAGAATTTAAAAAGTAAAAATATGAAAATTATAAAAAATAATCTTTATTTAGTAACAGGTGGCTCAGGGTTTTTAGGACATTCTTTAGTAGAAAGAATAATTAATCAAGGAGGAAAAGTAAGAGTTATAGCAAGAGGAGAAGGAAAATTAATTACTTTAAAAGAAAAGTTTCCTAGCATAGAAATTTATACTGGTGATATTTCTGATAGATTTGAAGTAAAACAAGCTATGAAAGATGTAAATGGTGTTTTTCATTTAGCAGCATCTAAGCATGTAGGTTTAGCTGAAACTTTTGTAAGAGAAAATGTAAAAACAAATACAATAGGAACTTTAAATATTTTAGAAGAATCATTAAATTTAGATTTAGAGTTTGTATTAGGTATTTCGACTGATAAAGCAGCTCAAGTAGCAGGAGTGTATGGAGCTACAAAATTATTAATGGAGAGATTATTTACTCAATATGAAAATTTAAATTCTAAATGTCAATATAGAATAGTAAGATATGGTAATGTTTTATATTCTACAGGATCAGTATTATGTAAATGGAAAGATTTAATAAAAGAAGGTAAAGAAGTTATTGTAACAGAACCTAAAGCATCTAGATTCTTTTGGACAGTAGACCAAGCTATTGATTTAATTATGGATTGTTTAACCTATGCAAAGAATAGTAAACCATACTGCCCTAGTATGAAATCCATGACAATAGATAATTTACTAAAAGCTATGATACAAAAATATAGTAAGGGTAAAAATATTCCTATTAAAATTATAGGACTTCAACCTGGAGAAAATTTACATGAAAAAGTTATGGAGCAAGGACCATATTCAAATGAAGCTGAACAATTTACAGTAGCCGAGATAATTCCATTAATATAGTATAATGATTAAATTAGTTATATTTGATTTAGATGGAGTATTAGTTGAAGCTAAAAATATACATTACGAGGCACTTAATAAAGCATTAGGTGAAGAGTATAGTATTAATTGGAATGAACATTTATCAACTTACGATGGTTTAAAGACTATTCAAAAGTTACAAATGCTATCAGAAAGAAAAAATTTACCAACCTCATTACATCAATCTATATGGGAATTAAAGCAAAAAATAACTCTTGAAAAATTAAGAGAATTAAAAACGAATCCATATCTAGTATCAGTTTTTACTAAACTATCACAAAATTATAAAATAGTGGTATGTTCAAATTCTATTAGAAAAACTGTATTAACTGTTTTATCTAAGTTAGGATTGATGGAGTTTATGGATTTAATTATATCTAATGAAGATGTAAAAAACTCAAAACCACATCCTGAAATGTACTGGAAAGCTATATCAATGATGAGTTGCTTACCTGAAGAGACATTAATAGTAGAAGACTCCCCTCACGGTCTATTAGCAGCATCTCGATCTAAATCTCACATTTTAAGAGTAAAAAATCCATCTGAGGTAACAACTGAAAATATTAATAATAAATTAAAGCAAATAGAAATGGGAGAACAACAAACAATACCTGCATGGAGAGATGAAAATCTTACAGTATTAATTCCAATGGCTGGTGCAGGTAGTAGATTTCAGCAGGCAGGATATACTTTCCCAAAACCATTAATTGATGTCAAAGGCAAACCAATGATTCAATTAGTAGTGGAGAATTTAAATATTAAAGCTAATTATGTTTATGTAGTTCAAAAACAACACAGACAAAAATATAATCTAGATACTTTACTTAATTTAATAACACCAGGATGCAAGATCGTAGAAGTAGATAGTATTACAGATGGTGCTGCTTGTACTGCTTTACTAGCAAAAAAATATATTAATAAAAATACTCCTTTGTTCTTTGCTAATTCAGATCAATTCGTTGAGTGGGATTCAAATGAATTTTTATATAAAATGAATGAAACAAATGCTGATGGAGGGATTGTATCATTTAAAGCTACTCACCCTAAATGGAGCTTTGCAAAGGTTAATAACAAAGGTTTAGTAACTGAAGTAGCTGAGAAAAATCCTATTTCTGATATTGCAACAGTAGGATACTATTATTGGAAAAATGGTTCTGATTTTGTTAAGTATGCAGAAAGTATGATTAATAAAAATATTAGAGTTAATAATGAGTTCTATGTATGCCCAGTTTTTAATCAGGCAATAGAAGACGGAAAAGAAATACGTACATTTGATATCCCTAAAATGTGGGGATTAGGAACTCCAGAGGATTTAAATTATTACTTAGAAAACTATAAATGAAATTAATTTCCCATAGAGGTAATATTAATGGAAGATCTTTTGATAGTGAAAATCATCCTGAATATATTGATAAAGCATTATGTATGGGGTATGATTGTGAAATCGATATTTGGTATTTAAATAATACTCTTTATTTAGGACATGATACATCACAATATTTAATATCATTAGAGTGGTTACAAAAAAGATTAGACAGTATTTGGTTACATTGTAAAAATATTGAAGCTCTAGGTTATTTTAATAATTGTTCTTATAATTTTAATTATTTCTGGCATCAAGTAGATAGTTATACATTAACTTCGCATAATAAAATTTGGACCTATCCAAATAAAAAACTATATCCAAATAGTATATGCGTTCTCCCTGAAAGAGGTATAATGGGAAATATTGAAGAATGTTTTGGTATCTGCAGCGATTATATAAAAAATTATAAAAAATGAAAATAGCATTATGTTTACAAGGACTCTCAATTGGAGCTAATGATAAAGGAAATAATGTAAATTCCTTTGATTGTGTTGATCTGATATATAAAAATATTATTAATCCTAATGATGTGGATGTTTTTATTCACACATGGAATACAGATGAAGCTTCAATTGAAAATATTAAAGAAGCGTATAAACCGAAAAAAAGTATCTTTGAACAACAGAAAATATTTGATACTACAAATACAAAATACCATAGTACAAAGAGTAGATGGTATTCACAAATGAAATCTATTGAATTAAAAAAACAATATGAAAAGGAAAATAACTTTTTATATGATTTTGTTATGATTAGTAGATTTGATTGCTTATATAATACCTGCATCAACTTCTCAGAATTAGATCCTAATTTCTTTTATACTTCTAACTGGGATCTTCCTCATTCTATAGATGGTTTTTTAGATTATTGGTTTATTAGTAATTCTTTAAATATGAATTTATTTGGAGATTTATATAATAATTTAGAAGATTATTTAAACGTAGATGAAATTATTCTTTCTAATCATTCATTATCAAGACATCATATAAGAAAGCTTGGTTTAGAAAATAAAATTTCGTATCTTTTTAAAGAGCATAATGATTTTAAACTAAATAGAGAATATTAGTATGAATAAAGTATATTTTGCATCAAACTGGGGTCAAAGCTCTAAAGATATTACAGATTTTTATAAAAGACAATCACCATTAGGTAAAGGCGTCTGGGGCTCTATAAAATCTGTTGATTATATTAATGAATGTGATTATGTAATAGTATTAGACGATACAAGTGAAACAATACCATCAGATAAAAAAATAATTTTTTTAGGTAGAGAGCCTGATCATGTTCTTTCAAGAGAGGTAAGTAAAAAATGGGAGAAAAATAGTTATAATTTTTTACATCATGAATTTAATAACTGTTGGTTAGCTCAAACGTGGTGGGTAGATATGAATTATGAAACTTTAGATAATACCCCTCCTCAAAAAACTAAAAATGTTAGTATAATTGATTCTGGAAAAGTATCTATTAATGGACATATAGATAGAATAAACGCAATACATTCTGTATTAAATAAATTCCCTCACAGTATAGATCTATATGGTAATATTACACATAACCCCCAGTATCAAAATACTCCATACTGTAAGTATGCTTTACCACATAAAGATAAGAGAGAAGGCTTAATTGATTACAGATACTCTTTAGTAATTGAAAATGGTCAAACTGATTACTATTTTAGTGAAAAAATTAGTGATAGTATTATGTGCTGGACTACACCTATTTATTTTGGATGTCGTAATATACATAAATTTCTACCTGAAGGATCATTTGTAAATATTGATATTAACGATCCTAACTTTCCTGATAAAATGATGGAGATAGTTAATAGTACTTATCATGAAGATAATTTTGACAAACTTATAGAAGGTCGAAGATTAATAATGAATAAATACAATATGTGGCCTACAGTAGAAAAAGCTATAACTAAAGAAAAATTTATATAGTATGGAAAATATATACTCAAAAGTAGATGGAAGATTATTACATATTGTAAATAGAGTAGAGGACTTTAATAATAGAACTGAAGTTATCCCAGAAGATAATTTTTTACAATGTGCAATATTAAAAATGGAAAAAGGTAAAACATTCCTACCTCATAAACATATAACTAAAGATAGACATTACTCTAAACAAATAGCTCAAGAATCGTGGGTGGTAATAAAAGGAAAGGTTAAATGTAAATTTTATGATATAGATGATAAAGTAATAGCAGAGCCTGTCTTATATCCGGGAGATGCTAGTTTTACTTTATATGGAGGCCATACATATGAAATACTTGAAAACGATACTTTAGTTTATGAATATAAAACAGGACCTTACGAAGGTCAAAAATTAGATAAAATATTTTTAGATGAAAAAAATTAATTTAGGTTGCGGTTGGAGAAACTTTGGTAAAGATTGGATCCATATAGATGGAGGAGATTATTCACATTTAGATTCAAATGATATAATTAATTTACCATATGATGATAATTCAATAGATTTAATATATGCTAGTCATGTTATTGAATATTTTGATAGAGAAGAAATAGTACCTATTTTATATAAATGGAAAAATAAATTAAAACAAGGTGGAATATTAAGATTAGCAGTTCCTAATTTTGAGGCTATGGTTAAGCTTTATATTGAAAAAAATATTCCTTTAAGTAATTTCTTAGGACCACTTTATGGAAAAATGAAAATGGGTAATGAATTTATATATCATAAAACTACTTATGATTCAAAAGAATTAAAAGAAATATTAAATAGAGTTGGATATTACAATATAAATCCTTATCTTTGGGAAGATACTGAGCATAAAGATTTTGATGATCATTCTCAAGCATACATTCCTCATATGGATAAACAAAATGGTATTTTAATAAGCTTAAATATAGAAGCAACAAAATGAGTTTTAAATCAATAAAAACATTTGAAGATAGTATAGCTAAGTTTTTTGGTGCACCGTATGGTGTAGCAGTTGATTGTTGCACGCATGGTATTGAACTTTGTTTAAGATATCAGAATATAAAAACTATTAAAGTTCCTAAAAGGACATATTTATCTATACCATTTTTAGCAAATAAATTAAATATAGAACTTAAATGGAAAGATGAAAACTGGTTGAATTATTATTATATAGGAGATACTAATATAATAGATGCTGCAGTATTGTGGGAAAAAAATAGTTATATTGCAAATACTTTTATGTGTATTAGCTTTCAATTTAGAAAACATTTATCATTAGGAAGAGGAGGAATAATATTAACAGATAATAAAAAAGCTGCATTAGATCTAAAAAAGATGACTTATGATGGTAGAGATCCTGATATACCTTGGAGAGATCAAAATATTAATACAATAGGATATCATTACTATATGACACCTGAAACAGCGCAAAAAGGATTAGATAAATTAAAGGAAGCAATAAATACTAAACCGAAGCAATGGGTTATAACTGATTGGCCGGATTTAACTAAAATGAAAATATTCAAATGAAAAAAGCTTTTATTACAGGAATAGGTGGACAGGATGGTAGCTATTTAGCGGAGTACTTAGTAGAACTAGGATATGAAGTCCATGGTATAGTACGTAGAAACTCCTCTCCTGAAAATCAAGATATTAGATTAATTAATATCCAAGATAAAGTTGAAACCTATTATGGGGATCTTCTCGATCAAGGAGGGATAGAAAGATTACTTGATCAAATCCAACCTGATGAAATATATAATATAGCTGCTCAATCGCATGTAAGAATTAGCTTTGATATTCCACAATTTACAGTACAAACAAATGCCCTTGGAGTACTAAATATATTAGAAGCTTATAGACGCTCATGTCCTAATGCAAAATTTTATCAAGCTAGTAGTTCTGAAATGTTTGGATTATCTATCGAAGAAGATAATTTTCAAAGAGAAACAACAATAATGAATCCAGTATCACCATATGGCTGCTCAAAAGTATTTGGATACAATATAGTACGTAATTATAGACGTGCATATGGACTTCATGCTACAAATGGAATATTATTTAATCATGAATCTCCAAGGAGAGGATCTAACTTTGTAACTAATAAAGTAGCAAAAGCAGCTGCAAGAATAAAATTAGGTTTACAAAATAAGTTAGAATTAGGTAATATGGATTCTTATAGAGATTGGGGACATTCATATGATTATGTAAGAGCTATGCATTTGATGATGCAACAAGACGAACCTGGTGATTGGATAGTATCAACAATGGAAACACATTCAGTAAGAGAAATGTGTGAGTTAGTATTTAATCATTTAGAATTAGATTATAAAGATTATGTAATACAAAATCCTAAATATCTAAGACCAGAAGAGTTACCATATTTAAAAGGTGATTCAACTAAAATAAGAACTGAATTAGGATGGAAACCAACCTATACATTTAAAGGTATGATGGAAGAAATGGTAGAATATTGGTTAGAATATTTTAAGAAGCAACAATGAAAACAGTATACGTAACAGGTTGTTTAGGATTTATAGGATCATATATTACACGAACATGTTTAGAGAGAGGATGGTACGTGAAAGGAGTTGATAAAATAACCTATGCATCTAATAAACATTTACTAACAGAATTCAAAAAGTATAATAATTTTTCATTTGTACATTGTGATATAAATGACCTTAAATTTTTATACGACTGTGATTATATTATTAATACTGCAGCTGAAACTCATGTTGGAAATAGCATAGCAAATAGTGATAATTTTATACATTCTAATATTAATGGAGTACATAATTTATTAGAATTAATTAGAAACCATAGAGCGGAAAATTCACATAAACCAATATTTTTACATTTTAGTACTGATGAAGTATATGGTGATATCAATAATGGATCTCATACTGAGGTGGATTTACTCTGTCCAAGCAATCCTTATTCTGCTACTAAAGCTGCAGCTGATCAATTAATTTTAGCTTGGGCACGTACATATAATTTACCATATATAATAGTCCGACCGACTAATAATTATGGCATTGGACAGTATGTAGAAAAGCTTATACCTAAAGCTTGCAAATATTTAAAATTAAATAAAAAGATACCATTACATAATAATGGTACACCAATAAGGAATTGGTTACATGCTCAAGATACAGCAGATGCGATAATTACTATAATTGATACTAATGCGAAAAATGAAATATATAATATAGCAGGAGGGTTTGAACAAAAGAATATTGATACAGTAAAAAAGATTATTAAGGAATATTTAAATGATGATAATTATTCTAATTATATTGATACATCTTACAATAGAAAAGGTCAAGATGTAAGATATGCTCTTGATGATATAAAGTTAAGAAAATTAGGTTGGGTACCAAAAAGAGTATTTGATAATGAGTTACCTCAAATTATTCAATATTATAAAAATAAATTTATATGGTAAAAGATAAGCTTATTTCATTTGAAAAAAATATAGGTGATAGTTTTAATCGAGGAGAAATTAGAGCTCCTATACATTTATACGATGGTAACGAAGATTTCATGATAGAAATTTTTAAGGATATTGATATAAAAAATGATTGGATTTGCTGTACCTGGAGAAATCACTACCAGGGATTACTAAAGGGTATTCCGGAAGATATAATGAAAAAAAATATTATACAAGGTAAATCGATGGTCGCTAATATTCCTGAGTATAAATTTATCTGTAGTTCTATTGTAGGTGGAATCCCATCAATTGCAGCTGGGATTGCTTTATCTATAAAATTACAAAATAAAAAGAATAAAGTTTGGTGTTGGGTAGGAGATATGAGTGCTGAAACAGGACATTTTCATGAAGCATACAAATACTCACTTAATCATAATTTACCTATTACATTTATAGTAGAAGATAATAAAAAGTCTGTCTGTACTCCAACTCCTGAAATATGGGGTAGAGAAATACCATACTTTTTAAATACTAAATACAAAGGTGGTATATTAAAGCAAAAAAACTTAATATATTATCAATATGAAAATACTAAATATCCTCATGCAGGAGCAGGGAAAAGAGTTCAATTTTAATTATGGAATATTATAATAATTTAAAAAAAGCTATGTCTTTATTAGCTGAGGATCCTAAAACTATCTTTATTGGACAAGCAGTAGAATATGAAGGAACTGGTCTTTACGACTCTTTATCTCATATACCAGAAGAAAAGAGACTAGAGCTACCTGTAGCTGAATATCTTCAATGTGGTTTAGCTAATGGGATGGCTATTGAAGGTATTATTCCTATATCAACTTTTCCAAGATGGAATTTTTTATTAATGGGTGTTGATCAGATAGTAAATCATTTAGATAAATTTAATAGTATGTCTAATGGATTATTAACTCCTAAAGTTATTATACGAGTAGCAGTTGGAAGTGAAAATCCTGTTGATCCACAATGTCAACATAAAGGTAATTTTACTAAAGCTTTTAAATCTATGACAAAAAATATAGACATAATAGAGCTAATTGAACCTGAAGATATTATTCCAGCATATACAAAAGCATTAAATAGAGATGATGGTGTAAGTACAATATTAGTTGAATATGCAGACTATGCTAAAACAAAATGAGAATTTTAATTACAGGGGCAAAAGGATATATTGGTAAAGCACTAATATCTAATTTACAAAAATATAATGTAACAAGTATAAGTAGAAAAGATTTTGATTTATCAGATAGAAATAAGACTAATGATTGGTTTAAAAATAAATACTTTGATATAGTAATACATACTGCAGCTAAAGGAGGAAGTAGATTAAAAAAAGATAATGAAGACATTCTATATCAAAATTTATTAATGTTTTATAATCTTTATGAAAATAAAAATCATTATAAAAAATTTATACATTTAGGATCGGGTGCTGAGCTAAATTATCCTATCGATCCCTATGGACTAAGTAAAAGAATTATTAGGGATATAGTTACAAAAGAAGATAATTTTTATAATATAAGAATATTTGGTATATTTGATAGTAATGAATTAGATAGTAGATTTATTAAATCAAATATTTTAAGATATTTAATAAAGCAAAACTTTTTAATACATCAAGATAAAGAAATGGATTTTTTTTACATGAAAGATTTAATTACTTTAGTTAAATTTTATTTAAATAATAATAACCTAGTAAAAGAAATAGAATGTAGGTATGATAAAACATATTTACTTAGTGAGATAGCAGATATAATTAATAACTGTTCAAATTATAATAATAAAACTATAGTTAAAAATAGTGAAAAAGGTTTATCATATAAGGGAAATAGTAGTTTTCCTCAAATTTATAATTTATCCTTGATAGGATTAGAAAATGGTATAAAAGAAACGTTTAATAAAATTTATGAAGAATTTAAGCTTTTGCATTAATACAGCAAATAACGAATTAGATTATATAAAATTATTATTTAAATCTCTAAAAGATAATTTATCTACATTAGAGCATGAGATAATAGTATTTATTGATTCTGATAATCAAAATACTGAAGGATGGTTACAATCTCAAAAGACTATATTTCCTAACTTAAAAATATTAAAAAACATATTACCGATACCTTACGGTTACGCTAGAAATATTAATACTATGTTTGAACTTGCTAATAATGATATAGTATCTTATTTACAATCAGATATGGTTATAAGCAAAGATTATGACTTAGATATATTAAAAAATATTGAATCTAATATGGTTTTATCTTCTACAAGAATAGAACCACCACTCCATGGTCCAGGGGAAGAAAAGCATACAATGAATTTTGGAACACATCCAAATAATTTTGAGTATGAAAAGTTTTTAAAATATTGTAAAGATAACAAAAAAGAAAAATTAACTAATTATTTCTTTGCTCCTTTTACTTGTTATAAAGAAGTATGGAATAGTATTGGTGGTCATGATACATTATTTAGAAGATCAAGAGAAGATTCTGATATCTTAAATAGATTAATACTTGCTGGAAATAAAATTGTACAAACATGGGATGCATTGGTATATCATTTTACTTGTACTTCTTCTAGAGGACCGGACTGGTTTAATAATAAAAATAAAAAAGCTCAAGATAGAGCAGCACTTCAACATCAAGCAGATTTAATAGAGCTTGCTAGAATGAACAGGAAGTGGGGTACATTTAGTCACGGTAAACCTATTAACTATTTTTATAAAATAAATGCTAATATTAATATCGATGCAAATAGTTTAGAAGCTTTCAAAGCAGCAGAACAATTTTTTAGTAAAACATATATTAATGATAAAGATTTTTATGATTATTATCTTAGTATTGATGAACATGATTATGCTAATGAATTATTAAAAATTGATAAGGATGTATGGTCGAAGTATTCATATCTGTACAATCAAGATAAGAAAGAAGATAGAATTATTTTAGGAGAAGGAGAAGGAGATATACAAGTTAATTTTAATTTGAGTGATGTTAATCAATACACATTCAATAATCTTATTATGAATCTACAACACATTATTCATGAATATGAGGAGGGGGAATATGAGTATGAAAATTTTAAGATAGTTATTAGTAAGAAAGAAAATAAAATTAAAGAGAAAATCGCGACGCGCAATTCTCAACCTAATCCAGAGGATACATATATATTATTATGAAAGAGTATTTAAAGAAGTTAAGAGCCGAGTTAGTGATGTCGCATATGTCTGATGGATGGTATGTAGGATGGTTAAAAGTAAAAATCAAACAGATAGAAGATACCTTAAAAGGTAAATCATAAAGTAAGATATTTATTTATGAACATGAAAGACTTTATTCCAATGGATATCAAAAACCAACTTAAGAAGTTAAATAGGTTGTTGGATAATAGAGTATGTGTGGAATTGTCGGAGACTACTTTATTAAAAGAAGAAGAGAAGACATTTGTAGAGATAATAGAAAAGTTAAAAGAATTAGTAGGAAAGGCAGATAAGGTAGCCCAACAAACCGGTATTATTTTATTTGATCATGATGAAGAATTTTTCGTTTTGATTGAGTTTTTATTAGACCAATTATATGGTAGAGATAATTCTGAGATAATAATGTGGTGGGTTTATTCTAAGGCCGAGGATATGAAGGGTGTTGAACTAGAGTTTTTGGATGATGAAGACAAAGAGTTTGGTGAAGTGTTTAAGGATTTGGATACCGTTCAAGATCTTTTTAAGAGAATCAAACAAAAGAAAAAATGAAGTGTAGTGGATGTGAAGTGGAGATAGATCCGCGTCGGTTGAAGGCTTTACCAGAAACCAAGACGTGTGTTAAGTGTTCGGATGTAACCCCTTACAGGGTGTTAATCAACACCAATGTAGAAAAAGAGGATGTTAATCAAGAGATTATCGTTTATAAAGGAGATAAAAAATAAGTAAAGAATGCCAAAACCAAAACCATTAAGTAAACAAGACATACTTAATGCAATGGATAAAACTTCTTCGAATCGCGCTGCGGCACGATACTTACACGTTTCGTTTAATCATTATAAGAAGTTTGCGAAGTTGTATAAAAATAATAAGGGTATTGATTTATGGGAAGCTCATAAGAATCAAGCCGGACAAGGTATACCTAAGTTATTGAGAAATTCTGGGACGGAGGTAGGTATCTTTGATATAGTAAATGGTCATATAGATCCTTCATCGTTCACACCTGAAAGGATTAAACAGAAAATGATCTCAGAAGGGTTGCTGGAAGAGAAATGCTGTCAATGTGGTTTTCAAGAGAGGAGGGTGATTGATTATAAGACCCCTTTGGTTCTAAATTTTAAAGATGGTAATAAAAGAAACTATACTTTAGAGAATGTTTCTTTGATGTGCTATAATTGTTATTTCTTATTTGTTGGAGATCCTTTATCTCAACAACAGTTGAAAGCTGTAGAGGATTATGTACCAACTAAGGTTAAGGAACCTAAATGGCAATTGAATGATTATCATTATAAGAGATTGAAAGAGTTAGGATTAGAAGGAGAGGAAGAGAAAGAGATTAATAAATTAATAAGCCGGAATGAAGACACCTAAACATAAAGAGCTATTTTCTAAGTATGATTTAAATAAATCAAAACAGTTAGAAAGAAATGCAACCAAGATGTTAAAAGATGATGAGCGTAATCAAAAGCTTAAAGAAAAAAACATCTCTAATAACTTCTTTAAAATTTTTGATACTAAATAGTTGTTTATTAATTAAATTTTTATTAAATTTATATAGATGGAGCCATTAAAATTAGAATATGATCGTTATGAAGAGCTTGCTGATGCGATAGAAAATAAAGATCCACAAGTTGTTGTAGCTATGGTAGAGACTGCTTTAGAGCATATGACTTCTGATGAGGAAAAGATTTATTTCTTATACGCAACAGTAAAGAAAGACGAAGTAGTATTTGAATTTAGTATGGGTAAAGAAGATTTAGAGGCAGTTTTTGAAAGCAATCTTCCTAATTTAGAGAGACAAGAAGAGTTTGAACTATGTATAAAAGTTAAGAAGGCTCTTGATAAATTAAAATCTAAAAATGGATGAGAAGTTAAAAGATATTAATGCTAGTTTACTAGATTGGTTATCATCTAATCTTCCTAACTTTAAAGTAGATAGAAATAATAATGATAGAATTCATTTTAGTTTCACTGTCCAAGGTTTAGAAGATAAATTAAAGTTTAAATTATATTGTAGACATTTAAAAATTAAAGCTGCAAAAGTTACCATTGAAGGTAAGAGTATGTGTACTAAATACAAAAAAGCGATTTTTTGGGAGAGTTATTTTAATACAAAACTAGAGGAGTTAAAGCAACAACATCTAGTACAAGGTCATAATAAATGAAATTAGATTATTTTTTAATAGGAATATTACTTTTTATATTCGCTCAGGTAGGTACATGGTTTCAAACTAACTATCAATTTTATAATGAATGGGTAAGTAAGAACATATTTTATATGTCTCTATTAGGAATACCTATTTCCATACTTTATATCTATTCTACAAAATACGTTGGGATAGCATTTAATTACCAATTGTGGCCGATAAGATTAGTAGGGTTTGCTATTGGTATTTTTGTATTTTCATTCTTAACTTGGAAGATTGGCGATCAGTCTTTAACAACTAAAAATGCTGTGTGTTTAGCTCTTGCTTTTATTATTCTTTCAATTCAAATCTTTTGGAAATAATGGACTTATTTATAGGACTTGGTTTATGTTTTATTCTTTTACCTGTTAATATTACTTTAACATTAATGTCATTTAGGTACGATCCTAAGGCTGTGTTTATCTTTATAGGTGGAGCGATGTTCTTTAATTTAGTAGCTTCCGGAATTTATACATTTATAGCATATAGATATGCAGATAACTTAAAGGAGTTCGCAATTGGTATTTGTTTATCTCTTGTAGTCTCTATGATGTGTAAGGTAGGAATGACTATGAGGAATCTTCATACTAACGATCAGATTAAAGAACTAAAAAAAT
>Ga0181373_1000107_pt1 | contig 23059 bp, 33 predicted proteins | sample LowvirmetaG_3_FD_130159 | JGI IMG/M metagenome (GOLD analysis project Ga0181373, IMG submission 130159) | Marine viral communities from the Subarctic Pacific Ocean - Lowphox_09 viral metaG | ecosystem: Environmental > Aquatic > Marine > Oceanic | place: Subarctic Pacific Ocean | collected... | reverse complement strand
TTAGGAGAATCGAACTCCTGACGAAAGGTTGGAAACCTTTAGTTTTACCTCTAAACTAAACCCGCATACTCCTCCACCTGGACTCGAACCAGGGACAGGGTGATTAACAGTCACCTGCTCTACCAACTGAGCTATAGAGGATTGTTTGCCTTTTCTTCTTTATTGGTCTTGAAGTAGAGTTTATAATATCTCCTCTTCATTTCATTGATCGTATTCATATCTTCTTCAAATCCCATATATTTAAGCATTTGAGAAGAACCTTCCAACTCACTAATGAGTCTGAGTATATTGACTGCTACTGGTGGTTGTCCACCAAAATCATATTTACCCATAAAAGAAGAAAGGCAACGATTCAGGCAGGACTCGAACCTGCGACCAACGCATTAGAAGTGCGTGGCTCTATCCATCTGAGCTACTGAACCAGAGTGGTAGTTCTTATCGCCGCTAACTCTGAACTACCAAGAGAGTTACCGCAGTTGAGTGAGGAGTTCCTTCTCAACTCTTAAATTATAAATCATCTACTCCAATCTGTCAAGATATAAAAGATCAATTTCATCTTCTTCTAACCATTCCTTAAACTCCAATGATAGTGCTACTACATCTTCCCACTCAAGTTCTTGTGATGCTATGCGTCCATGTGCCCAATCAATAACATCCGAGACGCAATCGATTACTTTTTCTTCCATGAGTCTTTTGCAACTCAGTCATCATAACACTCTTCATCATCGTAGTCAAGCACATACGACAATCTCATCATGATGCGTGGGTTTTCTCTTGTATAATACTTATCGATTACTGGTGAATGAAAGCATTTAGAGTCATAGAATATTGCCTCATTAAACCCATATGTCATTTCAAATGCTTTGTGCAAAGTTGTGCAGCAAGACTTCTCATCATAATTATCATAATTTATATCATTAACGTATTCATTATATTCATCAGCAAAGTCATCAGTATCTTCCATAAGTAATCCCTTAAATCTCCAAAATGCAGTAGACACATCCCTTTGATTTAAATTAATAAGACCAATTATATTGCATTGAGGTCTATTAGGACCAGGATCAGTATGAGGAAGTATACAATTATTGCTAACTAAACTATCAATGCCCATCTCCATACATGTATTATTATAATAAAAGTAATAAAACTCAGATTCATTTTTGTAACTATCATGTTCTGGTAAATCAAGTATTTCATCAGAAATAATATCAGCAGTCCAATACGGAATCTTCAAAGACATAATTCCTGGTTTGGAATTACTGCACGATTCCCATTTAGTTAATAGTGATTGAAAATTAAGCATCCTATAAGGATCCTTAAAAACATTCTTCACATGTGTTACTTGACCAGAACGTATAGTCCGTTCATGATCTTTACTTATCTCTGCACAGTATCTAAAATAAGTGTCAATCGTTTCCATAATAATCTTTTCTGAAGTATCGACTTAAAATATTACTGTTATAGTATGCTGGTTCTCCATTAAGAGATTCTGTAAGAACGTTATATGCGAACAGTTGACGAGTCTCTTCAAAGTTTGTCTTTCCCTTTGTTTTATGTAGTGATAATATTTTCCTTTTGAATTTATCCCTACCAATCTTTTCGATATCTTCTTTCAATTCTGGGCAAGATCCATAATACCGCTTCCAATCACTCTCTTGCTTGACTTTTCGTTTCTTCCCTTTTGGAGTTCTGAACGACCAAAAATACTTTCTCCCAATGTACTGTCGTTGGTTTGTGAGATTGGTAATGAGATAAACAAAGCCAAAGTAGTCCCCAACATCGCAACTATCAAAAGCTCGTTCCATGTATATCCAAGGATTTTCATAGTCTACCATTCATATATTACATAGTCCAAAATATTTAGACATAAAAAAGGGATCGTATGATCCCATATAAACTAAACTAAGATTCTCTTACAAATTTTTTTACATTCATGCTGTCCTAAAAAGTCACATTCAATTAAACATTCATAATAATCATTAAATTTTTCGTTTTCTACCGTCAACTCATCAAGTGTATTCTCGAAGTGCCTCCATTCATTTAACTGTGCTCTGGATAGTAAATTTTTCATTGGTTAATCCTCGTGTACAAGTGGACATAATAAAGGAAGGATTTGGGTTCATTTAAACACCTCTCATAATTCTGTACTATGTATACAGTTTGTGTGCGAATCAATACATTTTAGCAATAAAAATTTATGCCTACTAATATGTAACCATAAAAAAAGACCCGAAGGTCTTAAGATTAATCAGATTTAACTTTGAGTTTCAATAGGTTATACCGTATAACTTCATGAGGCAACCAAGGTTGAGGTCCAAATCTCAATAACCTAATATCATCATCAGATAATTTGACAGTATTATCCGAAATTAATTTGATTGCCCACTGTGTCATCATAGTTTAAATCCAGAGAACGTATCTGCCTTAACATCTTGCTTGATTCCACCTACCACGTAAGACTCAACTTCGGTCTCTTGTGGTGCCACTTGGAGTCCTTTAGAAGAGATCCAGTGCTCTGTCCATGGTAGTGGATTTGCTTTGGCAGAAATATCATAAACTGGTTTAAGACCAATAGACTTCATACGACGGTTTGCAACCCACTCAACATAATTCTTAAGTAGTTTGTCATTCAGACCAATCATCGAACCATCTTTGAACAGGTACTCTGCCCATTTCTTTTCTTCATCTACAGCATTCTTAAACATCTGATAGGTCCACTCTTCCTCTTCCTTCATAATCTGCTTCATCTCAGGATCATCACCCTGCTTCCACTTATTCAAGATATTCTGAGTAATACCTAGATGTTGGTTTTCATCTCTTGCAATGAGTGAAATAATTTTTGCTGATCCTTCCATGAGCTTGAGTTCACCAAAGGCGAAAGAACAAGCAAAACTAACGTAGAACCTAATACCCTCAAGAACATTAACGTTTGCGACTGCTCTGTAGAGTTTTCTTTTGACATCTTTGATTTCCCATTTGGATGAAGGTGAGTCTCTAAAATCATCTTGCCACATATTACCATTGCCCCAAGTTTGAGCACTGTTAATAAAATCATCATATGCACCTGTAACACTCGCAGCACGTTCTAGGATGCGAGGATCTGTGACAATAGTATCAAAGATCTCTGAAGGATCTGAATAGATATTCTTAATGATATATGTGTAAGAACGACTGTGGATCATCTCCATGAATCCCCAGACTTCCATACATGCTTCTAGTTCGGGTAGACTGCAATAAGGTATAAAAGCCATCCCAGGACCACGCCCTTGTATGGAGTCAAGCATAATCTGATACTTGAGGTTACTTGTATAGATATGCTTTTGTTCAGGACGAAGTGTTTGATAATCTCCACGGTCTTTCTGTAACGAAACTTCTTCTGGTCTCCAAAAATAACCCAATTGTTGGGTAGTTAATTTATCAAAAATAGGATACTTGTAAGAATCATATCTCTGAACACCCAGAGGTTTACCGAAGAACATAGGTTGCTTCTTTGTATTTACTTGTTCAGTATTGAAGACAGTCATGCCTTCAATTACATTATTAGACTCTTCTACTGATGACATTTTAAACTGCACAGGATTCACACTCTCCCTCCTCGGATTGACTTAGTTCTTCTAAAATTGCGTTTAGTTGTTCTTTTTTATCTTCACCGACCTCATCGGTCTTGTTATCATAAGTATTTTGATAATAAGAAGTCTTCCAACCATACTTGTATGTAGTTAGAAAATCATTTGCCATGACAGAAACTGGAACTTCATTATCGGGATAGTTCTCAGGGTTATAGGACCAATTACCAGATATAGCTTGGTCAAAGAATTTTTGCATAACGGAAACGACGTTGATGTAACCTTGGTTACTCTCCATCTCCCAAAGCAAAGTATAATTATTTTTCAGTGTATTATATTGTGGAACAATCTGCTTAAGAGGTCCTTTCTTTGATTTTTTAACGGACAGGTATCCTCTAGGTGGTTCGATTCCATTGGTTGCGTTTGACACAACGGAGCTACTCTCTGATGGCATTTGTGCGGACAATGTTGAGTGCCTAAGACCGTAGGTAGTGATAGATTCTCTAAGACTTTCCCAATCATGCTGCAATGCGATAGAAGTAACTTCATCCAAATCCTTCTTATATGTATCAATCGGAAGAATTCCATCAGAATATTTTGTTCGTGAGAAACCTTCACAAGCACCTTTCTCTTTTGCAATCTCATTAGAAGACTTTAAAAGATAATATTGGAAGGATTCTGATAAACCATGAACGGCATCCCATGCCTCTTGAGAATCGTAGTTGAACCCCAATTTGGCAAGGTAGTGAGCAAGACCAATAAAACCTATTCCAAGAGATCTACGTGCCTTTGTAGCAAGTTCTGCTGCAAGGATGGGATACTTCTGATAGTCAATCAATTCTTCTAATCCACGGACAGAAAGATCACAAAGATTTTCTAATTCAGAATCAGACTTAACCTTGCCTATGTTAATAGCAGATAAAATACACAGTGCAATTTCACCTTCACCATCAATATGCTGGAGTGGATCTGTAGGTAGAGTAATCTCCTGACATAGGTTACTCATATACACCTTATCTTTGAAAGATGAATGTGAGTTGCAATGATCGATATTCATAATGTAAAGACGACCAGTCTCTGCACGTTCCTTTAGAAGATCTAGGATCAGACTTTGACACCCAATCGTCTTTCTTGGAGTAAACTCATCTGATTCATAACGTACATAGAGATCGTCAAATGTATCAGTACCAAAAGCATCATAGAGACCTGGTACGTCATGCGGTGAGAAGAGGCTAATCTCTTCATCTTTGATGAAACGTTCGTAGAAAAGTTTTGAAATCTGGATTGAGTAGTCAAGTTTCCTCACTCGATTGTCTTCTGTACCCTTATTGTTCTTAAGAACAAGGATGTCTTCTATTTCTTGGTGCCAGATTGGGAAGTGTACAGTCGCACTTCCACCTCGTATGCCATTTTGAGTGCAGCATCTGACAGTCGATTCAAACTTTTTAAGGAATGGTACAACACCAGTGTGTTGAACTTCTCCACCTCTGATCTTAGCGTTGATTCCACGGATTCTACCTGCGTTGATACCGATTCCCGCCCTTTGTGCAACATATCTGCCGATAGCCATATCAGAACTAAAGATGCTATCGAGGGTGTCATCAACATCAACAAGAACACAGCTAGCAAATTGTCGCAGTGGAGTTCGCACTCCCGCCATGATAGGTGTGGGAATGTTGATTTTGTGTTTGCTGATTGCGTCGTAGTATCGTTTGACATATGTTAATCGTGTTTCTTTGGGATACTCTGCAAAGATAGTAAGTGAAATCAGAATGTACATGAACTGAGGAGTCTCGAATACATCCCCATTACTTCTATCCTGTACCAAATATTTATCAGTAACTTGCCGCAAACCAGCATAGGTGAATAGATAATCTCTATCATGATAGATAAAAGAGTTTACCCTTTCAAGTTCTTCTTCAGTATACTTTTGCAGCAATTCTTTATCATAGACATTATTCTCAATGCCATAATTAATCTGCTCTAAGAGAGTAGGACTTCTCTTAAACTTTACCGCAAGTTGTTTACGGATGGAAAATAGAAGTAGACGTGCAGCTGCATATTGATAATTAGGGTGCTCAAGGTCAATTAGATCCGAAGCAGAACGAATCAAAATCTCTTGAATTTCATCAGTAGTGACACCATCATAAAATTGAATTCCAGATTGAATCTCTACCTGACTTGCAGACACACCAGAGAGACCCTCACAAGCAGCCTCAACCATCTTATGCATCTTTTCTAGGTTCAATACCTCAATAGTTCCACTACGTTTTTTAACCTTGATACCGTTGCTCATATTTTCTTCCAGGTGGTGAATTTTAGTTTTGCTTCTAAACCAGAATAAGTATTTAATTCTATCAGATTTTGGACATCATGTCCAGCAAGGACCATATCATTTATGTCCTTTTCCTTAATATGTGATGGCCAAATGACTATGGAGTCGCCACTATCGATTGTTCGACTGACCCTGCTAAGGATCTCTCTGTTCCGTGGTTCATTATCATAGATCCAAACAGGATTGCTGATACCCCAACTACTAATATCAAGGTCAGCTCCGCACATAGCAATTGAGTTGCGAATAAACGTGCTGTCGAATGGTCCCTCTGTAATGTAGACTCTAGAGTCTTTTGCGATGTTATCAAGTCCATATATTTTTGGTGCTCCATCTTTAAGCATTATAGTAATATATTTAATAGATTTGGAATTTAGACTTCTGCCTTGAAATCCAATAAGATTCTTATCCCAATATAATGGAATAATAATTCTAGGTTCTTTGCCCATATATCCATGGTTTAAACCATTAAAAGATTGTACAAACTCATCAAAGTTTTCTGCATAATAAAATTTGGTAGGATCAATCTTACGATTTTGAAGATAGGTTTTACTAACTTCTATCTCACTGCATAGAGGAAGATTGACCTTTTGTACAAACTTAGGTTTCTCAAAAACAAAATTAGGTTCATCTACTACAAAGTTCCTACCAGTGTGACCATCTTTAAATTTATCAAGACAATAACTCTTATACAAAACAACATCCATTTTCTTAAGGAAATTGTTAAAAGACATTGAGGCACCACAATTATGGCACTTGAAGTTAGTATTTGTCTTTACTTGATAGATGTATCCCCTAGTTTTACTCTTATTCTTCTGTGAATCTCCACAGATTGGGCATCTAAAATTGTATAGATTTGATTTTACTCTTTTAAATTTTTGTAGTCTGGCAGAAACTAAAGTAATATATTTTGCATCAATTTGATCCATTTACGAAAGACACTACTTCTGCTCTTTCCATCATACTCGTATTTAACGATGGTGTCAATGCTTTTATGAAAGGTGGAACCACTTGTAATATTGCCACAAAGGTTGCGAGGACTGCTCCCGCACCGATAACAAACTTTGCGTTCGTATCCACTCTCTTCTGGATCTTGCTGATCCTACTTTGAACCAGTTCATGATCCTTGTCATGCCTCTCCTTCATCTCCTCAAGCATACCGATGATAAGTTTATCAGCACGATCAGATTCATCCAATCTATTTTCATGACGTTCTAGTATAACAGCAACTTTATTACTGTTATCAGAGATTGTACCTACTGCTCTTTCAAGTTTGTCAAGCATCTCTTTGGAGAGATCTTCATAAATGTCTAATTTTGATTCCAGCACTGCTAATTTACCGAAACCTAACATTTTTCTTGTCTAAAGATTTTACCCATTGTTTGTAAGTTTTAGGAACTTTTCTATAATCTGTGTTTCCACGTCTCTGAAATTTAATCAGAGGATCATAACCTGCGGTTGGTCCTGCTGCAGCAGAAGAACCAGTAAATCCACCAGCACCGACTGCGATCATTTCACGGATGAGTTGTATGAATCGATCAGTCTTTTCCATTATCGTTATATAAAATTTGTAATTTTTCTAATGCAATGGCATCACTTTCAATATCATGAATATAACATCGTGGATACTCTGGCAACCTATTCAAAAAATGTACAAAAGTTTTTGTTGTTGACCAGAGATCCTCTTCGAGTTTATAAAAGAGCATTGGTGTTGTTGCATCATCAAATATATTGTACAAAATGATGAAGTGATTAAGAAGCAAATGTACCTTTAATTCACCAGTGCTCTTATATTTCCTCATGAGCCTTTTAATGTACTTGAAGTGATTCAAGTCACGATGGAAATCATCTTTAGTAATAGCTTGAGGATTCTCATAATTTTTTATAGCAAATAATAAGAAATTTTCCTCATTCAATTCATCAAATAACATATCTCAAGTTATCAACTTAGTGGGTCTGCGTCATAAATTGGAGCATTGCCTGTAGTAATACCAGACATTGCAACTAGAACTTCTTTCTTAACTCTATAGTTTCCGTGAGTATCGTTATAGGTGGTAACTCCAACCCAACCAACACCAGTCTCAAACACAGTTCCATTTGCGTTCTGAGCACCCTGCTTTGCTACACCGTAAACGTAAGCATCAGCAGTGCCACTAGCAGACTCACTATACTTAACATCTCCAACAGTGTATGAAGGACACTGACTTGCAGAGAAGTTAGTTGCAGCAATTGCAGCACCACTGAGACCAGCAGTAGAAGCAATAGTTAGTTGTGTGGTGCTTGTAATGGATGCGACGACAGCATCACCAAAATAAACACCAGATACAGGATCATCACCAAATCTGATTACATCACCTGCTTGAATAGATCCAGCATTACCAAACCCAGTGGTGGAACCTGTCACAACACGGGTAGCGTAATTAAGACTAACGGTGCCAGCAGAGGTTACATTATCACTATTTCCCCAAAGTGCCATGTTTCTTTTCCTTTGAATACATTTGCTATTAGATATTTATAAAAAATGGAGACCACAAAATGATCTCCGTATCATTTATTTTCTTATTTATACTTATTCGGCAGGTGCTTCTTCTCTTGTAAGAATTGCTTTAGAGACAACTTCTAAGAGTTGATCGTCCATATCAGTCTTAGTTAACTTAACTGCCTTAGCAAGAATAACAAGACAGATCTCAATGAGTTTCTCACCAAGTTCTTCATTTTCTGGAATTTTTTTGACAGCATCAGAAATTACCTTCGATGCGAGTGGAAGTAGAAAGGATAGCATGATAAACCTCTGTTGTTAATACTATATATTCTCCAAAAACTCTTTAAGAGATTTTTTCTCAGGGAGTTTCTTGTGTTTAGTAGAAGCAAAGTCTTTTGCATCACTCTTCTTCATTGATGCTGCTGCTTTAGCAACCTCAGGAGAAGGGTTGGTCATGTCACCTTTCTTAGTGGCATAAACCATACCCATAAATCTTTGCTGTGCCTTAGATACAGCAGGCATTACTTCTTCTTGGTATCCATTATTGCACCCTGTCCATGCTTGGCACGGATGCTTGCCTTTACTTTCTCAAGTGCAGACATACCATCATAGGGTTTCTTTTTACCAGCAGTGTTGGTAGGTTTAGTAGCACTCTTGTAACGGTTGTTTCCATCAACACCACCACGTTCCATGCGACGATCTCTTAGAGAATCTTCAGTTTCTTCTTTTGTAACTTTACCTAAAGCCTGCTTTCTCTTCTGTGCAATTTGTTGATCAACCATTGCCTTCTTTTTCTGGAGAGCAATTTCTTGAGGAGACATTTCCATAGAAGTCTCTTCACTCATACGATTAACAACTTTCTGTGCTGCTTTCTTAATCATACTTTTGACACCTTTCTTTGCCTTTTTAGGTGCTGCCGCGGCAGATGCCTTTGCCTTTCTAACTTTATCACCAGCAGTTTGTGCTGCTTCTCTACCTTTATTGTAAGCAGCAACTTGTGCCTGAGCAGACTTTAGTTTTGCTTTCTTACCAGTAGACTTAAGTTTTTGTCTTGCAAGTCTACCAACTGCCTTCACCATGCGACCAGTAGAAGTATCCTTCTTATGTGGTTTGTCAGTATCATGACCAAAAGTTACTGTTGCTTCAATGATTGCATACTCAACAGCATCTTCTACATCATATACATCAAATCCTTCTTGAACTAGTTCATCATATACAGTATAAACAGCAAGATCTACTTCATCCATCTCAGTGTTTTCTAGGATAGTAACTTCCTCAGAAATCTTAGGATTAATGGTAATAGTATTCTTTACATTCTTTTCCTTTACTTGCTTTGATTCTTCACCATCTTCACCAACAACTTCACGAAGATCATCTCTCCAGTTTGAATATCCTTCACCAATCTTAGTAGTTACTTTCTTCTTACCGTCAGGAGAAGGAACGAACTCACCATAGTCACCCATAGACTTATCCTTTTTATTGACATCACCACTTACGTTGGTGTCAATTCTATTTGCTGCTTTCTTTGCAAGTTTTACGAGATCTTTAGATGGAACTTCAACATCTTTACTAGTTCCTTCCTTCATTGCTTTGCCGATTGCCTTACGACGATTTAGAAGATACTTATCAGACTTAGTATTTTTCTTACCGTCATTATCAACGTCACCGTCTTCCTTACCTACAGGATCAAGTCCTTCAGACATCTTTGCACGTTTTGCTCTTGCTTTTGCCAATAGTCTTTCTTTAGCAGCATCAGCATCTTTCTTAGGAACACGATACCCATCACGATCAGTCTTCAACCTTTCTGCAGGTGCTTCAACTGCTGCCTTCTTCATAGGTTCTTTTTTATTACCATCTTTATCTAGATCTAGAAAGTCAGGTTTAGCAACCTTCTCCATATACACATCGGAGATATCGTTGAGGTGAGTCATGAGTATAGTATTTTACTTTTTAGCCTTATACTTATTTATGAAATTCTTGATAGCACTAGTTCCTGTCATTCTCATCGTATAGTTTCTGTTTGAATCAGTTCCAACTTCTCTCTCTGGACCAGATACACCAGAAGGTCCAGGATAATTTACAACTGCTTCCATCACATCCTTAATCCAGGACTTGAACATATAGTTCTCTTTAGTAACGCAAATAAGATGATTAGTTCCTCTACGAATAATCTCACCAACCAATCCAGTGTTTAGATTCTCTACAATATCTCCAAGACTAAAAATTTTCCCAGAGACATAGTTCTCACGAAGTCCTTTATGATCATACTTAGGAGCAATTTCCCACATCTCTGCAGTAACCTTTTCTTTACTCTTCAGTTTCATACCAGTACGAACTGCATTAAAGAGTGCTTTAGTGTCACCATCATCAAGTTTCTTAGGTGTTCCTCTACGGAATGAATCAAAGTCATCATCAATAACTGCCTTACGCATCTTAGATGCAGACATTCCTTCTACACCTTCAGCATCTGCATCTCTTACACCAGCAGAAATGACACGAATCAAATCAAACTCATATAGTTGTCCATTATATTTCTGAGCAAGATTCTCAAACTCTGCTTGTCGATCTGAACCAACAACGATATTTACATTCCCATATCCATCTTCATTTGCTGCGACAAGAACATCAAAGATATTTTTCATTTCTGAATCATTGACAATATTCTCTTCATAGTCAGAGAACATCTTCTTCATAAATGAAATCTTCATGTCAGGGTCAAGAGGATTCTTCTTTGGATCCTGAGAACGTGAAGGATATACTTTATAGTCTCCACCAGTAGATGTTTTCTTTGCCATACTCAAAAGTTTTTCATGTCCAACTGTTGGTGGATTAAATCTACCAAACACTATAGTTAGTGTATCGGACTGTTGTTCTTTACCTTCTTCTGGTGGTGCTTCTTTATTAGAACTACCTTTGGGTTCTTCTTTACCTTGCTTCTTTTTAGTTTCGTCCTGCTTCTGTGCAACCTGATTAGTATCCTGGTTGCCATCCCTCTCACCAACCTTCTGATTTTTATCATAGAACTTCAGTTTGCCACTTTCAGTTTTCGCAACAAATTCTCCACGGGAGTCATACCAACCACCATGTCCATCACTCTTAAGGTTGAGTTTCTTTGCCTGTGCTGAGGCACCCTCACCTGCTTCTTTTAGGAACTGTAGAAAACTTTTCATTTATGTTATTAGTCCTTATGTATTATTTATTCCAATTTCCAGTACGGGGCTGACAATGATGATCTAGAATTTGCATATAGATAAAAATCCTCGCAAACTTGCTTCTGCTTTTCAGAATTTTGTATACCATTGATGGCATCTATAATTGCAATACAATGGACCTTTGAATATAACCAAGAATCGAATTGTTTTTTCTTAGTCTTCTCTACTTGCAATTTAGCAAACTTTTCAACTGTGTATCCTGTTGCATATTTTTTTAAACCCTCAGTAACATATTTTATAATATCTGTTTGATTTGACTTTATCTTTTTGGCATATGTAGTGTCTATCTGAGGAACACCATGCATCTTGAGAAGAAGGTTAACTGGTCCCAAAGATATTTTTCCTTGATTTGCCTTTTGACCTTTCACTTCACCTTGCCATCCAGTTAGTGCATTAGCACCACCAAAAGATCTAAACTGAATCTTTGTACCATCTTTAAAATTCAAATATGTGTCAATACTATCATAGTTCATAGTGAAGTTGGTAAACTCTTTCTCCAAAGAATCTTTCTTATCATAATTAAGAACCTTTAGATTAGAAGTTCTGGACATTTTTTTGAGAGAAACTCCAAACATCTTTGGATCGGATGGATTGATTCTTTCATTCATACATTGATTCAACCCTTTGATTGATTTCTCATTGACCAAACATCCAGGATCATACTTTGGTGTTGTTACATATATGTCTGCTGGAGACCACTTATTAATATCAACTCTTATACCTTCAATCTTTTTAATTCTCTTGAATTGATTTTCAATATGATCTACTGTCTTCGATCCTCTATGAAATACTATTCCCGATTTAATGCTAGAAAATCTATCCCATAACTCATTAGCACCTAGGACTGACGATTCAATCCATTCATCAGGAAGTTCATTCAAGATCTTCGTAATATTTTCATCGACATCAAACTTATCTTTATTTGCATTAACATTATCAGGAGTAATATCTGAGTGAGTTATCTTTCTACCAAGACCAAATGCTACTGCAGCATAAACTGCTTGTGCAGATTCTGCCATCTTAGTGATAGCAGCACCAGCACCAGATCCACCACCTGCTTTTGGTTTGAATACAATATTTAAATACGTGGAAGAACTCTCAGATACCTTTAGACCTTCAAAGGTAGATCCAGGAACTTTTGTTTGTTCTACCTTTATGCCTTTCTTAGCAAATGCTGCTTTAATTTCTTCCCTTGCTTCTGATCTTTCTTTAGTACGAACATGGAGGGTTGTAACTCTAGTTCCAGCACTCTTTACTTCAGTATCATAATCCTGAAGAATATCGTTAAGGGCAAGTAATGTTTCTGCTACAGTTGCCATTTTTATTTTTATTTATGGACGATAACTAGGCAGCCTTTGCTCCCGACTTATGACGTTCGGTTCCCTTCTCATCGGTATATGATTCTTTCTCCTTTCTAGGAGTAACATATCCTACACCAGGAACTGCACCAGTTTTACCTGCTGCTCTTGCTGCGTTTCTGTCTGCTGCTCTTTGTGCTGCCCTCTTACGATTGCGGTCATAAGAACTCATTGCTTCGTCAAACTGCTCGTCAGTTTCTAGGATAGCATTAATCTCCTCTTCTGTAAAGAGACCAGTTGCTTCTAGTTCCTCTTTCTTCACATCGTTTCTATCATATTTCTCAGCATCTTTGTTCAGTGCCTTGACAATCTTGCCAGACTTTTTGCCTGCCTCAGTTCCTTTGTCACCACCTTGTAGTGCTGTACGTGACAGGTTTCCTGCCTTACGGAACATGTTGTTTCTCTTGTCTCTTGAGAGTTCTTTGTAACCCTCTTCAACTTCAGTCTCAACCTCTTCGTTCTTGGGAACGCAGTTGGGAACCATCTTACCACCTTTCTTCTTCATCCCAACTTGCTTGTGGGAATCCCAGCAAGGATCACCATCACCTTCTTTCATGTGATCGGCAGCCTTATACATTGCTTTGCCACCTTTATCTTTTTTGCCTGCTTTATATGCTTGATATGCAGGAGTATTTCCTTTTTTATCAGCATTAGTAACAGTCATTGCTTCATCAACAGTTTCAGTATAAACTGCTGAGTATGCTTCAGAAAGAGAGTTAAAGGTCTTGCTGTCCATCTTAATCTAAATACTTTCTTTTATTTATACGGATTTATCCTGTTGAATAGGTTTGTTTGGTTTATCTTTTTTGTCTTTAGTTAAATCTTTAGGAGCATCCTCAAGAGGAATATCCTTCATAACGTTTTCTTCTGGATCAAGTTTACCCAGCATTTTCTTCCTCCTTATTTTTATTGAACCCGAATGGACCAGCTGATTTCTCTTCCAGTGCCAATTTAAGAGCAACACCACCAACAGCTTCCATAACTTTTAAGATGTCTTCTGTCTTGGCACCTTCACCAAGTTCTTTAGAAACATACCAATACTTAGGCCAGAATGTTTCACCTGCTCTTTGATAATCGTCTAGTGTAAGTAATTTCATTTTCCTGATGTATCGTAATTAAATTTGTCGTCTTCGTCTTTTAGTTTACGTTGACGAATACCTTCATGAAGAGCAGCAATTGCTGCCTTAGTCTCAGGAGTTTCTTCCCACTCCCATTGCTGTTGATGCTTATTCTTAAATGATTTCTTACCCATCAAACATCTCCCTCCTGACGATTCTCGGAGTAGTGAACATCAAACTCACCACCAGGATAACGTGCTTTGAGTTTATCCACGTTCATCTCAATCACTTCATCAAGAGAAACATTGAGACCCATACATGCTTGTGCAACATACCACATGATGTCTCCAAGTTCACGTTTGAGATGGAACATGTTCTCTTCGTTTACTGGTTTACCTTGGAAGATAATCTTCTTAACAATCTCAGTGAACTCACCTGCCTCAGCAGACATTCCTACAGCAGCAGTTAGAAGTCGGTGTGTTTCAAATCCTTCTCCACGAAGTTCTTGAATACGATACTCAAATGCATCAGCATCTTTACTAGATTGAGATGTGACGGCATTCACAAACTCAAGATATGCATCGGTGTTTACATTACTCATAAGTCTAATTTGGGTTGTTCTGATTGTTGTATTTGTAATTTTTGTCCTTGGACTTCAATATATTCTACCTCTGCCCAACTACCACCAACACCACCATCCATATTGACAACAATATCTTTAGTTGGTAGTTGATTTTGTGGAAATGGTTCTGCATCTACAATTTCATAGATTGGTTTGAATTGATAGTAATGTCCATCCCATCTACAATTTCTCATGTTAACAAGATTTACGGCATCTCGATGAGCACCGCAATCAGCAATTTTTTGACCACGTGGATTAAATACAGAATACATTAGAACTTGAATCCATCAAAGGATTTTTTAGCATTGTGTTCCTCATCATTATACTCCTCATTTTGCCCACTGTCAAGGATGTCATTCTGGGCAGATTGCTCACAATCATATAAACGCATCTTGGCACGGTCGATACCAACTACAAATCTTTTATTTACATTTCCATCATTGTATCTGTTCTTTAATTGTTTCACCATAATTTGTCCGAGTTGTTCAAGTTCCTCAGTGCTAATAAGGGCAAACATAAGATCAGCAGTAGCAGGGAGACCAAAGGACTCACTAGTGTCAGTAAGGTCAACGTCAGAGCTACCATAACCAGAACGAGTGGTCTGGGTGGCAGATACGATAGGGACCGAGGCTTCGCAAGCCAACCCTCTAAGCTCCTCTGCAATAGACTTAATATAGCTATATGAATTGATAGAACCACCTTGGCGATATCTGCTGGAAGCACATATATTAAGGTAATCAATGAAAATAATATCAGGTCTAAATGATTTCTTAAGTGCAAGTTCATTAAGAAGTGCTCTAAAATGTCCACTGTGTGCAGATGCAGTTGGGTATTCTTTAATTATAAGTTGACCTTGAGTTTTCTGTGCAAGGTTTGTCACCTTATTCTCAAAGATCATCTTTGGAAGATCACTTATTTCTTGGATTGGTACGTTGAGAAGGTTTGCATCAATTCTTTCTGCAATCTTCTCTTCAGCCATCTCCATAGTAATGTACAATACGTTCTTACCAGAAAGAAGGCAAGAAGCAGCCATATGACACATAAACAAAGACTTGCCGACACCAGTCCCAGCAAGAGCAATATTAAGTGTTTTATTCGGTAAACCACCTTTCGTAATTTTATCAAAGTACTCAAGATCGAATGGGATTTTATCTTCTTTGCGATTATATGATTCATATCTTTCTTCATAGTCTTGGAGATAATCATGACCCACATGATTATCGAAACTTACACCAAGAGCATCAGAAAGAATAGAAGGTATTGCATCACGGTTCTGTTTCTCATCATTCCCATCAGCAATATGAATGGATTCCATGAGTGCCAAATAAATGGCACGATCACGACACCACTTCTCAGTAGTATTAATTAACCACTCAAATTCACTTGACGAATCTTCAAGTGATTGAACGAGACCAATAATATCTTTGAAGGATGAATCAGTTACATCCTTTCTATTTTCAATCTCAATACAAAGAATTTCTTTGCTGGCAAGTTTATTGTATTCATTAATGAATTTTGAAATCTCTTCAAATACAATTTGCTCAGAAGATTCTTCAAAATATTCTCTCTTCAAAAAAGGTAGAACTTTTCTTGCATATTCTTCATTGTTTAATAGATTCTTCAGAATCAGAATTTCCACCTTGTCCATAACTAAACTCAAATGATATACTAATTCGTTTGCGGTCTTTTTCTTTAAATGGAGTTACTGTATGAACCAAGTAAGTTGGAAACAAAACCAGTAAACCAGCAATTGGATAAAGATGCATAGCACTTACAGTATGCCCTTCATCTCTAATAGGATTTAAATGTATCCTTTTGCCGTGGCAGGGATCAAAGAAAGCAAGTGACCCTCCCATCTTACCATCACATGCCTGTGGTTGCAACCAAACAGATTCTTCGTGATAGTTGTAAAAAGTTTTTTCACCATCTACCCATCCAACAGGATAGTACACAGCAGCAAGAGCAGAAAGATTGTGTTGATGTGGGAAGTTAACATCACCAGCACCATTTATGTTTGCCCATAAACCAGAGCATTTTAACGAAGATTCCCAACCAAAATTATCACAGTAGTTGTTAGCACAATTTTCAACAAGACTAGAGAGATCACGAAGACTTTGATAGTCACTTTCTATCCCATATCTACTATGCCATCCCCCAAAGTTACTTTGCACAATACCTTTAGGATCTTTTTTAACTTCGGTGCAAATATCATTCACCAAGTTTTGGTTCATATCATGAACCTCTTTAGTGAAATTTAATGTGAGAATTGGAGTAGAAAAGAGCATATGCTCTGCTGGAAATATTTCTACTGCCTTAGATTCCATAACTAAATTGCTCCCTTGCAATAACGTCCAGTTTCTGCATTACTTCATCGGTGAAGTATTGTTCGGGATCCTTTAGAATAGCCTTCGCATAGACTTTCTTACCATCCATCTCATATCGACCAGCAACGTTTTTCCAAAGTCCACCAATCTCACCAAGTTCAAGAAGACCATAATACTTATCCAGTCCACGTTCATCATAATACAAACGCACCGTAACATCCTGGTTTTCTTTGCTTAGACGTGACTTAGCAGTCTTTGCCTTGATAAGATTTCCAATGACTTCTGTTCCATCTTTTTCTTTTTTCTTTGTAAGATGGATAATTGTAGAAGCAGCATACTTGAGACCACTTCCTCCTCCCATTTCTTTAGTTGGTACATAAGAACCGATGACATCATAAGTGTGATTGGTAACGATCATTGGAATGTTTGCTTGACCCAACTTGAGTGTAAGCATACGGAAAGCACCTTTGATAAGTTGAGATTTCGTCATATCACGAACTTGCTTATCATTCAGTGCATCTGTAATCTCCTTCTCAGTGGATAGCATTCCTAAGGAGTCTAACACAAACATCAATGGTTTGCGATCTTCTACAGAATCTTTTAGGTATCGATCAACGGTCTTAAGTGCCTTGCTACGAAACTCCTCAACAGTGACGACATTCATCACAACCGTGCGTTGAAGATCTACCCCACGACTTGAGAGTAGAGATTTGTTAACAGCGGCTTCAGTGTCAAAATATATACACATACCATCAGGATTAGTATCAAGGAAATTCTTGACGACTGCCAAGCTAAAGAAAGTCTTGCCAGTAGAAGACTCCCCAGCAATGGCAGTAATCTTATTCCCAGATACACCACCAAATATGCTACCTGAAACCAATCCGTTAAAGATGTACGAACCTGTGTCCACGTAAGTTTCTGTTTCATCTATATCTGATGCGATTTGTGCGTATTCATTGCCAATCTCTTTTACAATATCAGTTAAAAAATCCATTAGTTCATTTCCTCTCTTTCATAATACTCTTTAGATGATATTAGATTAAAACTTAAAGTTCTCCTCTCTTCAGTTGTTCTCATTGGATAAACTAAATGACCCAACCATGATGGAAATAATAAAAGTCTTCCGACTTCTTGTTCTGGAGTATAATTATCAGAACAAAAAGTATTGTTTCCACCATAAACAAATTGAACTCTTCCATTATTTCTAGATACTTCTCCATATGGATCCCCAGCACTGTCATTATTTTTGTACTGTTCTTGTTCCAAACTGCGTGGAATTTCCAAGAAAACAAGACCAGCAAGATCTGATCCGTGATCATGAATTGGGGTGAAGTCACCAGCATAATACCTATTTACCCAAGCATCAGAATACCTAAGTTTATCCGAATGCTTAAAAGAAGGATCTCTATCCTTCCCACCATCGATTATTGATAATTTTACATCATCATATCTTAAGTTGTTATCGTCCGTATTCTCAAGAAAATAATTTCCAAGTTTTTCAACAAAGTCTCTAAACCCAATTTGCTCCAGAAACTCTTCAGTAAAATAAACTACCTCAAAATCTCTAAGAAGAAGATTGGGAATATTTCCAGTTGAAGAACAAAACTTCTCCATCTCTTTAGGGTCAGAACAAATATCTTCAGTTTTTTTATTAATGGCATCTAACATATTTTTTGGTAACATAGTCTCCAAAATATATGGTCCAAAAGGTTGATGCAGTTTTACAGATAATTTCATTGCCAACGTTTTGTTTTTAAATGTTTCAAAACATCACTACGAACATCCATAAGTTCATGATAACATTTTTGATTATGGGCACATTGCCTCAGTGAAGGATCTGGTTTAAGAACAGACTCAATAAAGAGATCTAGTCCTCGATTCCATTTGTCCTGTTTACTTTCTTCATCAGCAATCTGATTTTGATCGTTCATACAAAAAATAACTCCAAGTTTACTGTCTTTTCGATAGACCACCCAATAGAATCGAGAACAGTCTTTAGTGGTTCTAAGAATGCCTTTTCAAATTGTAAGTCATAGTCTATGTATTTGTCAATTCCAAGTTCATGAGGAAAGTCTTGAATAAAAGAAATTACATTCTCATGAATGATATTCGGTTTTTTTAGATATAAAAACTTTATCTTTTCACCATTATTGATCAAAGAGTATTTGTGATCAAGTTTATTCTTCTTGATATAGTAATTAAAAAGAAGAGATCCTCTTACATGAATCGGTGTCCCTTTAGAATAAATTGATGAATGTGATCTATACTTTACAACATCCGATACAGAACGTGGAAAAGCAATCTGTTCTGGACTCATCTTCTTAAATTCTTCCCTAGACCTATCGATAAATTTAATTACATCATCTTCAGTCCCAGTCATCATAAGTTTAAGTCCGTCCTTAATCATCTGACGGCAAGGAGCAGGAGTAGAAGACTTTACAGCCTCAATACCCATAATCTTTAGTTTAGGTTCTTCATATCGAACACCTTCACTATCCCATACGTTCAGAATATATCTCTTCTTAGCAGTCCAAATACCACGGTCGGCGATATTTTCCCTCTTCATTTGCATCTTTTGATCATATGCCGAAACATAGTCCGCAAGATTCTGGTAGCAGGTATCAATGTACGGTTCCAGTTTTTCTTCGCAGATCTTATTAAGTATATCCACAATCCGTTCTTTGTTGCTAGACTTAGCAGCAAAAAATTTATCAACAACAGGTCCCATATTAAGATAGATAGAATCTGTGTCTGATGCAATGACGTAATCCTCCGATTTGGTTTGTAAAAGATTATTTAGATATTGGTTCATCTTATTCTCAATCCATCGGATACTTACTTGACCAGATAGAGTGATTGCTTCTGCATTTGCAAGTTTATAATACCTAAAGTATTGATTACCAATGGCACCATAAGCAGAGTTAAGAGAGATCTTTTTTGCCATCTGGATGTTATTGCATCGAGCAATCTCTTTCTCCAGTGTCTTAGTAGGTGTCTTCTCATACTCTTGCTTTGCCTTGAGCATCTTTTTCTTAAAGATCACACGGTCTCCATACATCTTCTCCATAAGTTCTGGTAAGAACCCACGAACGTCTTTACGATACATGGCACCATTGGCACATACTGCATTACTCTTATACAGTTCAAATGTTATCTCTTCATTAAGGATTCGATCAACGTTGACCGTTGGATGTTTCTCATCGAGTAACGTCTCTGGAGAGATGTTGTACTGCATAATGAGATGGGGATAAAGAGAGTTGAGGTCAAAAGACACAACCCAATCATACTTTCCTGGAATCGGTTCTTTAACATATGCTCCTGCATATTTCTCGTCTTTACTGCCACCAACCTTTGGAGGAATAACAATATTTCTTCTCTTAAGATAGTTATAAATGATGGCATCCCAAGTCCGTACTTGATAAAACACATCGTTATAATTCACCTTGGCTTCATATGCCATAGTGATTGCGAGTTCAATAAGTTTCATCTTGCTTTCCAATCGGTCAACAAGTTCAACGTCAATGATGTTGTACTCTACAAACTTCTGCCAGTTACCAGTATAGAAGTCTTTGAAGGTGTCAAACTCAGAGTGATCAAGTTTCTTCTGTCCGAGTTCTACATTAGCAATATGATCTAGACGATATGATTCCTGTGCCTTATATGTAAACTTCTTATAGAGATCCATATAATCCAGTTGAGAGATACCTCCAACATCATATGAGATCTGATCTCTACCCATAATCTTCAACTCATTACGAGTTACAAGACCCCAAGGTGAGAAACGTTTCATCTGCTTCTCACCTAGAACACGGTCTAGTCGTCCACAGATGTATGGAATATCATACAGTTGGCAATTCCAACCAGTGATAACCTCAGGAGGATTTGCATCCCACCAGTCTAGAAACGTCTGGAGAACTCCACGTTCTGTGCTGCAGTGAAAATATTTGACGTTCTTCTGTTTGACTTCAAAGGGTTTCACACCCCAAGTCATAATTTGCTTTGTGGAATAATCTTGAACCGTAATACACAAAATTTCTTCTGAGCATGAAATTGGATCTGGGAATCCATACTCAGAAGAAACTTCAATATCCAGAGTGAATAGTTTGATTTTACTAATATCAAACTTTAATTCTTCCTCAGGATACTTGTCGGAAATGTATTGGCAGATGTATCGATCATTACCATAGATGGTAAAACCCTGGACATCTTCATACTTTTTGTAGAAATCTCTACAGTCACGAACTCCACCTGGTTTAATAGGTTCAACACAATCACCTTCCAAAGTTTTATACTTAGTCTTTGTTTTGGAAGGAACAAAAAGAGTTGGTGAAAACTCTTCTTTATACATAACAGACTTACCATCCTCATAACCACGGAACAGGAACTTGTTCCCGATCATTTGAACATTGGTGTAAAAATTCATAACGATAGTCTATTTCAAATTTTTTTAAGAGAGCACTTCGATCATATTTTTGATCGTAAAATTGTTCGTATGTATGGATCATCTTCTCAAATATATTCCAAAATTGTGGTGGAAGATTATATGGAGATAGACATACGAAGATGTAGTCAAACTTTGGATCAGTTAATAATGGTTTTTTTTCCGTGACTTCATAGTCACAGTTTAGCACAGTTTTGAGATATGATTGCTTACATTGGGAAATCTTTCCGCATATGTGCTGGTAACTTTTTAACCTGTTCTCTCTACTCAACAATCCAATCCAGTTGCCTTCATCGCACGAATAGTTAGATTCCTCTCTAGGAGGTCCACCATCAGTGTTTATTACGTCATCATGAGTATCCACATTAGTTAGTTCTATGTCATAACAATCTTTCAGTGTGTACATGATATTATCATGTTCATAACCAAACTCAACATTATCACACTTGGGCAGAGCAGTTAGGTAGAGATATTTTAGATATTTCAACTTATCAGCATCATACACAAAGTCCTGATACCTATAGTTGCTTCTTCTATTAATATTCTCCCACCTTTCTACTGGATGAGTTATGATATCACTTTCTTCAACTAGATCTAGAATATCTTCATATTCACCACATTCACTATCAAATCCAAAGTTATTTGGTAACGTTGGAAAAATATAATCCAGATCAATACTTAGAACTTTCATTCCAACAATTCATTATACTTTTCTAGTAAAGTGGGTTTTGGATCTACCAATGTAAGAATTTTATCCGAAGACATCATAAATTGATTATCATTAGTAATATCGATTAACCAAGGAGATAATGTTTCATCGGAATTGATTACAAACGGTTCTATCAATTTACAATCAGGTTCTCCAATATCAGCACCAATCTCCTGAATCTGACTAATCAGAAGAGTTTGGTCCATCAAAACCAAAATCTTGACTGCTAATTTCTCCATAGTTTTCATCATCCTGAGATAGAATTTGTTCTAGATATGTATTTTTTAGTTTATCGATTGGATCAACAAACGTCACAATCCAATCCATTGCAACTGGATAAATAGGTCCCTTTCCAAGTGGCACCCAAGGTTGAAGTGAAATATCAAAAGTTACTTGTGGTCTGTTTTCAGGAACATCAAGATCCTTCATACGAACTACGCATGGTTTCTTAAAAAAATATCCTACAACTTTTGTATTTTCTCCTTCACCATGATGCATTTCTTTTACATCGGTGATAACTTCTTCACCAGATTTTAGTACAGCAAGTTTTACAGTCATAATTTTAGGTTACTCCAAACCATTCTAGCAATAAAAAGGAGAGGTGTCAACTGGTTTGTGCCAGTTACCTCTCCGTCTGCGACGACGATACGTTGTTATTTAGTAGAGAGGATTACTTTTACAAAGTTTAGATACTCTTACCAAACATTCTTCTTTATTCCCATCTTGCTCATAATTGTTTAATCGACTTGCGATAATATCAGCAACTTCAACAAAGTCATTTTCATCAAACCCTCTAGTAGTAAGAGCAGCAGTACCTAAACGTAATCCACTAGTAACAAAGGGAGACTCAGGATCAAAAGGAACTGTATTTTTATTTGCAGTGATATTAATTTCACTTACAAGTTGATCAGCAAACTTACCTGTGATTCCTAGACTTCTCAAATCAAGTAGAACA
>Ga0181373_1000104_pt1 | contig 23719 bp, 9 predicted proteins | sample LowvirmetaG_3_FD_130159 | JGI IMG/M metagenome (GOLD analysis project Ga0181373, IMG submission 130159) | Marine viral communities from the Subarctic Pacific Ocean - Lowphox_09 viral metaG | ecosystem: Environmental > Aquatic > Marine > Oceanic | place: Subarctic Pacific Ocean | collected 2015-12-05 | reverse complement strand
CTGTCTGAAATCTGTTGAGAGCTAATTGTGCAATTTAACTGAGTGCTAAGATAAAGGGTGTTATTTCTGAGAACAAACTCTTGGAAAATGCTCTTCCACTAATAGTTCCTGTTGCTTGGTTGATCTGAAGATCGTCACCGATTCTAAAGTTACCTGCCTGATCTGTGCTGGTATATATTACTCTTCCACCATTTTGACTTACAACTTCATTTGCTTGAATGGTAACTCCACCTCTTTTTGGTGTTGCTAAAGTAATAGTATTACCAGAACCGATATATTCAAATGTATGAGAACTTGCAACGATCTTACTTTGTTGGAAGAAGTAAGCAGTAGAACCAACTCCAACCGTATTAATTAAGTTTTCTGCAAGTGTTAGTGTTGTAATTCCAGAAACGATGGGTGTAGCACTATTTATTGTGAAATAAGTATCTGCCATATTGGCAGTTGCAGTTGCTGTGTTGATTCCACTTTGAGGACTAGAAATGGTAACTGATGGAGTTGATGTGTATTGACTTCCACTGCTAATAATAGAAATCTCTGTTATAGCACCATTTTCAATAGTAGCAAATGCCGATGCAGTTTCTCCACTTGGACCTGTAGGTGCATCAATCGTAACTGTTGGTGCTTGAGTATATCCAGTTCCACCAGAACCAACGGTGATACTTTCAACAGACTTAAATAGTTGGTCAAAATAAACCACTTGACCATCATAAGGTCTTGTAGTTGACGACCCAACGTTGATAGTTACATTATCTTGACCTGCGTCTGCAGAAGAAGTAACAATTCCAGTAAATTGTTGTGGACTTACGCCATCAGCAACTAATCCCTGAGTTCCAAAACTACAGTTACTATTTGCTAAATCTGCTTGTCCACCTTTATGAACTGTGATTGCTTTATCACAACAAATAGTAAAGACAGAAACTAATTGTGCATAACCTTCATTTGTAACTGCAACACCAACACCACCCTGATTATATTGGGTGAAGGCATCAACGTTCATTGATTTAGTCAAGACAGCTTTATCACCATCAATTCTGATACCAGTTCCGGTAGTGGTATCACTAGTGCAGTTCTGGATATATGGACCTTTCCACTTACCACCACCAACATTAGTAGCACCCGCAGATGGGAATGCAACTGCAGCTGCCGGAGCAAGATGACCTGAGAAGGTCATATTTGCTAACTTGCAACCTTTATTAACATGAAACAAATCGCTGGTAGTGTTATTTGGTAAGACCTTGACACTTCTCAAGTCATCACCAACAACAGAAACAAAAGCAGGAACTGTAATAGGATTACTTTCAACATAGTTACCCGACAATACTTTGATGACTGATCCAGATTGTGCAACTCCTACAGCACTAGCAATGGTCAACTTTGCATTATCAATAGATGTTCCATTATTATTATCATTACCGTCTTTGGCAACATAAAAAACATTTGGCGCAGAGTTAATACCAGTTGCACCAGATTTAATGGTAACATTTTCACCGATAACAACTTCACTATTTGAAATAGTAACAATACCAACGTTAATAATATTATTATCACCATCAATTGTGACTGATGCTTCACCAACCGTAAGAATACCAGTAACTCTTGCATTACCACGGACAATTAATGCAGTCTGTGCGGTCCCTGTATTGACCTCTACCCCGCTTCTGAACGTACCTAATCCAAGTGAGTCAACATTAGTTACATCATCATAAGTAATTGTTCCACCAACTGTAACATTACCAGCGAAACTAGCAGAGGTTGCAGTGATAAAACCAACAGACATTCCTATTGATGATGTATTACCTGCAGTTAAAACCTCATTTAATGTCGAACCTCCACCACTTGCATCAGCGCCTACAAATGTTTTAGTTGATGCTTGATATTTTAAGAATTTACCATCTACTAACGCAGTGTCTCTATCGAGATCATCTAAAAACTCAAGACGAGTTTCTCCACCGCCACCAATTGTAGAAAGTTGTTGTTGAGTTCTAGTAATGAATAATCTATAATGATCTGCTAATGTTTTAAAATCTGGAAATTGCTTATCTAATGGAGTTAGTGGGTCAGATTGTCCATCTACAGATAATTTTTTATCTGGGGGTTCATTTAGTAAACCCTCCTGCAATTCTTTTTGCTCTACCTTTATAAGTTTTACAAGATTTTTGAGTTCTTTTAATTCTGTTTTGACACCTTTGATATCATCATCATAATATTTGACTTCTGGAATTACAATTGAAGATATCTCTTCTTTTAATTCATTAAAGTAATTAAGAAGTAACTCATCAGTTTTTACATTGTCAACATTGTACTTGACAAGTCTCTCTTCAATTTGATTTTTTAGAGAATTATATTCATTTTTTACTTGCTTTTTTAACTTCTTATCATCATCTTTAAACTCCTTATGATATTCCCAAATTCTCATTGAGGAGCTACGAAGCTCCTTCCAAATTTTATCCTTTTCTTCGCTTAACTTGGTGTCAAGATCTTTTACTTCGGTTCCAAACTGAACGCTATTTTCAAAATGCTTTACTTCGTTTTCTTCAACTAATTTTTCAATGCCAAGTTGAATATTTTCTTTTAAAGTGCCAATACTATCATTAACTTTAACAAAGTCCTCATCAATGACTTTGAAATTTTTACCAATCCAGGAAAAGTCAGGAACTTCATCTACTTCACTAATCCACTTAGGAAATGATGGGATTTCTAAACGAACTTGATCAATTGCTGAACAGATTTCTTCAATTTCTTTATCATAGTACTTTACTTCTGGAAGATTGGTTACTTCTGTCTGGAGAGTATCAATTCTATCTTCAATTACATCAACTTGTTCATCATAATACTTGACCTCTGGAAGATCTTTGATTTGCTCTCTAACAAGATCAATTTGTTCGCAGATTGTTTCAACTTCTTTTTCGTAGTATCTTACTTCTGGAACTTCAGAAATCTCATCTCTAACTCTAGAAATTTGCTCTGCAAGATCTTCAAGTTCTTTATCGTAATATTTAATTTCTGGAATGTCAGGAATATCTGCCCTAACATCATTAACCATCTTAACCAGTTCTGGCCAAGGTGGAACAATATCCTTTATTTCTGTAAACGAATTTCCATCTGCATCCTCAATCGTTTGAGTTGCTTCAGTTAATATTTCTTCTTTATTTTCAACATAATCTTCTACAGAAGGAAGTTCTTCTGCTTTCTCCTCTGTAATAAAATCTTTGATAGAAGGGAGGTTATCATCTCTATTAAAATCTTCTATTGACGGCAACTCATCCTTAGACATTTTATTAGCAACAGGGGTACTTTGGAATTTTTCTTCCTGTCTTATTTATTAAAATTTTCAGGTTGTGATACCGGCAGTGACAAATGCCATTCCCTCTACAAGACGAGAAACTGTACCTATACCAGACACAATTTTTATATCGTAATAATATCTACCAGAGTTAAGGGCAACAGTTACTCCTGAGGTCATTGCAATAGAAACTTCTCCAGAAGTGCTTGTAATGCCAATGGTAAAATCACTAGAAGATGATGAACTTGGATGCTTTTTAATTTTAGCAGATCCAGAATAACCAGTTAAATCCCTTACAGATCCATCAGTTTCTTTTGCGGTAAAAACCTGACTGAAATCTGCACCTTGAGGTATTGTTATATTTACTGCAGGAGTCGCTGCCATTTTACTTTTTTATCTATTTATCGTTTGTTTTTTGTTGCTTAAGCATTTTTGCTAAATCTGCAGTTGAACCAACAAATAATGCATTGGTAACATTTTGAGGACCTTTAGATTTAGATTCTTCCTCTACATCCTTTAACTTTTTCTGCAAATCCATTAATTTATCTGTTGCATCAGAGACATTCTTAATAAGTTGACCAGCAACTTCATATGCTCTTGGCATCTCACTTTCTTGCGCTAACTCAAGAATACCATTGATTGCTTCTTGACCCTTTTCGATAATTGAATATAAATTTCCTCTTGTATATTCATAATCTTTCCTAACATCATCTAAAACTGGTTTCTCATATTTTTCTTGTTTAGGAATAATTTCAGTTTTTTCTGTTGCTGTTGAAACTACATCTCCCGCAACATTGAAAGTGTCATTTAGATCGTCAAATTTATTTGCCATAGAAATCAAATCTCATCAAAACCGAAGTTGTCGCCAAATTGGATAAGGTCTGCATCTGCTGCAGTTATTAACTTAATATCTGCTCCCAATACGTGGTTAGTAGAAGTTGTAGAGTCATATCCTCTTTCAACAGTAATCTTAGTTCCAGACTTAGATGCAACACGGAAGTTCTCATTATCAATAACAAGAACTCCACCAACTGCAATAGAATTTGCATCACTAACTTGAATGATAGTTGCGATGTCTGTAATATCAGCAGAAAGTGTTGCTACAACGTTGTTTGAATAACTTTCCGTTGCTCTTGGTTGAACACTGTATGTAACATCTCTGGTTGGTGTATCTGTTTTTTCTCCAGTGATATATCCAACAGAAACCTTCCTGATAATATCCTTGGAAGGATCGGAGATTGGACCAAATAGATAAGACTTTGCAGTAAATCTCAAAGTATAGATAAGAGACCTTCTTGTCTGATAGTTTCCTTCATAGTCGTCAGACATTGTAATACCTTCAAATATCACAGGAATATCTCTTTTCTCTCCGATTTGATCTACAAGATCAACAGTCAGATTATATGAAGGTTGAAAATATGGTAAAATCTGCTCTATAATTTGAAGCATATCATCATTTAATTTTGAATATATGCTTAACTCAAATGCCATGTTATATGGAACGGGCATAAAGGTCTTTCGTACCTTTTTCTTATCACTACCAAGTGCAGAAATAAATGTTTGAGTAGAGGATACTTTTCTGGAAGGATCATAATTCAAACCAATCATCTCAAAAGACATTCTTGGGAGAGAAAGTTGAGTTGATTTATTCAGATCTGATACCTGCTCCAGTCTGGCAAGAAACTTTTGAGTAGGACCGTATGCAAGTGGAACCTTAAGTTCACTTACAGTATTATCAGAAGAATCCGTATGACGGATATTAATATCATTAAAGAGTGATCCAAATCCAATGACGGTTCTTCTTAATATTTCGTGGTAAAAATACTCAAACATCTTTCAACCAATACGATATACTATTTATGGATTCCCAAAAGGATTGCGTTCGCTGAAGTCAAGAATACCAGATGCTTCACTCTCAAATAGATCATTTTGAGCGTATGGATCTACAAGATTATCTGTATTAACAACTCTAATCTTATAAATTGCTCCAGATTCTGCACCTTGAATAATATCACTTGATAAGAAGTCTCCAGTGAGATTTGCAACTTCTAAAGTATTTGTTGTTGCATCCCACTCTCTTACACGAGCTGTATTTCCACTTACACTTCCAGTGATAACTTCGTTATAAGTAAATGTACCAATTCCAACAGTTGCACCAAAACCAACTGGTGCAGAAATTTGAACAGTTGGAGTAACACTGTATCCAAGACCAGCATTTGTAATGTAGACTGCTGTTACAATACCGGCACCACTGATGTATGCATGTGCCTTTGCTGTAGCAGTCGCAACTCCAGAAAGGAATACTTCGTTTGTAAAGGAAACACCTGGTGCAGTGCTATATCCAGAACCACCGCTTGTGACAGTGACAATACCAATGACACCATCTCCGATTGTAGCGGTTGCTGCTACACCTACTCCACCGCCCCCAAAGAACGCCACAGAAGGTGCTACAGTGTACCCATAACCAGCATTTACTACTTCTACACCCTGAACCTTAGAATCTGATTTATCTCCAGTACAGTCAACTAATCCACCAATCATAGTTGCAACACCAACAGCAGTGAGTCCGCCAGCTGGCGCAGAAGAAATAGCAACTCTTGGTGCTGAAGAGTATCCGTCACCTCTATTTGAAAGTGTAAAGAGTCTTACGCCACCATTAACAATATAAGTATTTGCTGTTGCTGTTGCCGCGCTAGAAACAAGAGTCAGAGTTTGAATATAACCTTCATCCTTAACATTATCATCAATCTTATCAACTCCAGTATCAAGAACTTCATCTTCATATCTAAAGAGTTCGCAAGTCAGTTCATAAACATAGTTTTTTTGAAGTTGGTAGAATGGTTTTTCATGTTCTACAAACTTAATTTCAAAAAGTCTATCTCCTAATGGAAAATATATTAAATCACCTTCTTTTGGTCTAGTAGCAAGTTCAATATCTGCTAAGTTTTTTGTAAGAGGAGTGATATACTCTTCAAACCTTTCTTTTGAGATTGTAAGAGTTAAATCATCTAAAGGTTGAACACCAAACTTTGACAGAATAGTTCCTTGCCCATCATATCCCTCATAAGTGTTTAAGTATGCCTCAAGAGGATGTGCATCATCAAATTTAGATTCTATAACTTCTCTTATAATAGTATTTGTTGTAGCATATTTTCTTGGAATATAATAAACTTCTACTCCATACATACGGAGTTGCTCATTAATTAAGTCTTGTATTAAAGACTGTTCTGTTTTTGAACCTTGCTGAAAAAATGGGTTAAGCATATCATCCAATCATATCTAAAGGTGGAAGTTCATATGTATTAGACATCTTCTCTAACAACTGGTCAAGTTCTCTCTGAGCATCATCATATATCTGTCTTCCATTAAGTTCTATACCACCAGGTAATTTTACTCCTTGGAATTTAATTAAATTTTGACCCCATTGTCTTTTAATTAATGCTGTCAAATATTTTTTTAAGAACGAATCATTATAAACTCTTGTAAAATCATTGGGATCTAAAAGTCTCCAACAATCTAAAATAATATATTCATCTACTGAAATGCTGTCCCAATCTATATCCAGATATAATCTATCTTGTCTTTGATTAAATCTAATTTGACTTTCTGGATTCAATAAAAAATCAATATCAGCAAGAGTTGTCTTTGTCATTGCATATGTCAACATCTCCATCGAACTGAAGAAGTATATATCATTCAAAAACAATTGATATTTTAGACTAAACATTCCACCTGATATTGTGCTACTATCAAATCTAAAAATTTTATTAACACCAATTACTGAAGGAGGAACTTGGATGTAGTTACTATTTTCAGTATAACTAAATGTTGTTGCTGTTCCAACAATAGTTGCATCTGCTGTTGTTGTTACAATACCTACTGAATTTGTCCCCTTTCCTCTGTCAATATCTTCTTGAGTTATTTTATATTTTAAATATGTCTGTACTACTCCATCAAAATGCCTTTCATGAAAATATTGTAGCGCATCATCTACAAGATCGTCTACTTGCTCATCGGCAACATTAATTTCGAGGACTGGAGCTCCTAATTGCCTTTTACAATAATCTATTAATTCTTGTCTAGATGCTGGTTGCGCCATTTGTACGACTTATCCTGTAATATTTAGGGGAACTACTTCGATTACAAATCATTTGGATAGATTTTTAAGAAGATCTTTGATTTCGTCAAGGTTTGATTTAATCTCAGAAACTTCATTTTCGATGTTTTCTATTCTGTGATCTTCTTTTTGTTTTTCTTGTCTTTGGGCAATATACTTTTCATAATCATTCATGTTTACATTTAAAATTGCGTTTGTATCAGGGTCACGTACAAGACTTACATGACCCTCTACTTTTGTATAGTCCATAATTATGCAAGGGCGATGGTTCTAAAGTCCCTAATTCTAGGTGGATATGCTTGGTTTGTTGAAGTACCAACAAGTTTTACACTGAAGTATTTAAAGGATGGTAGATTATCAATTGTAAATTCAAGGTCAGTATATCTTACTTGACTTTCAATCAGTGCGAGTGTATCCGACTTAGTAAAGAACTTATCTGGAGAACCATCGTTTTGTGAACTATCAATGACCTGACCACTCTGGAGGAGGTTTGAATAACCTGGGAATGGTTGATAGATTAATTGGTCAGTTTCTTCATTTGCAATTGCATAGAATGCTCTGACATCACTAAATCTATTGATGTTCGCAGCCATGAAGATCTTAATAGCAGTTGCAGGTGCTTCCAAGGAAATTGGAGTAGATGCATAAACAAATGAGTTCGGATCATTAAGAAGGTTTGAAGTTCTACTATCAGTTACATAATTTGTGATTGGTCTGTTGACTCTATTTGAGGTAAGAATCATTGCGACACGATTCAAGTCAATAACAGGAGAAAGGGCGGCGTTCGCAGACGTTAATGTTAATGCAAGAGTCAATGATTTATTTCCTTGCAGAGTAGGAAGCAAGTTAGTTTCATTAATTCTAGATGCAATAAGTCTTGAAGAATCCAGATAGTTTTCTCCATTCAGTGTAATTGGTTCAAATCCCTTATCAACATAAGAAATTTCAGTTCCATCAATACTAGTGCCACTAATCGTTCTAACCTGTGCTTCAATATTGGTTCCTTGAGGAGTAATATTTTCAACAATTGGTGTAATAATTTCATACTGAATGTTTTCAGTAGTCTTAATCTTATTTCCACCTGTGGACTTGGTGCTATTGAGATAAAGTTTTGGGAAACTTGTTCCAACACTTCTGTCTACACCATCTTCTGACATATCAAGTTTAATATTATAGAAGTCTAATCCAATAGAATCTGTTAGTGTAGAGTCTGCCAAGTTATGAATCTTATTGATTCTACGAAGAGAAGCAGATCCCAATTCATACTTCTGAATGAAGTCTCCAGCGTCATATCCAAACGCAAGAGTGTTATCAACAGAACGAGTAATTCCAGTCAGATTATTGCCAGATATTCCGCTATAAGAAATAATCTCTTCACCAATCTTGGCATATCCAAGATTTGTAGTTCCAACTCCCACGTTCTCAAATGTTCCAAAGTTGCTTGCATCTGCAACAGTAATGTCAGCAGTAGAAGATGTTGAATAGTTTGCAGTCAATTTGGTTGACGGAACGTCTCCAGCAACATCAGCAATCTGAACTCTATTGATAGTAGAATGCATACCGTGGTTCTTTTGATTAACCTTGATGTGTAGACCATCGGTTACATTAGTTGGTGCTGCGGGTATGGTAACATTTGCACCACTACTTGAGTTTATGTCTGTAGTTATACCAGAGTTATTGGTGTACCTCATTGTTCCAACAGATCCAACCAGGAAGTCTCCTTGAACATTATCAATAATCAGTTCATTGATCCCTGTAATATCACCAACCGAGAGTCTAATGTTTCGTCCAAGAGAATTTAAACCAACATTGGTTACCGTCAATACATCACCTACAGAATATCCAGTTCCACCATTGGAGATGGTTGCTGCAAGAGCAACTCCATTTTCAATAGCAAGGTTTACGGTGGCATCTCTTCCAGTTCCAGTGACATTACTAGCAGCAACATTTGAATATACAAAATAACCAGAAGAAGGAGTATAACCAATACCAGAATTGGTAATAGTTAAGGAACCAGTTGCTGTTCCTGCAGAACCAACATAATTGCCAGTTGCATTAGAACCGTGCTGACTGATAGTGTTTCCAAAAGTCAAATTGGGTTCTTGTAGAGTAGAACCGAGACCAACTCTAATTCTATTAGAAGAAATTTCTATAGCGTCCTTGATTACAAATTTTGAATTATCTGTATCAATATTTGTAATTGGATTATAGAAATTAACTGTTCCTTGGGGAGCAAATATTGCTCTATTTAAGTTAAACTTAAGATCCTCATATTGACTTGGATTCCAAGTTTCTCCGTTTTGTGACTTATATAGAGAACCAAGAAGTGGTTGTGCAGTAACAACAACTTGTCTAGATTCATCTTCATTTGCAGAGGTTACATCAATTTCACCAAGTCTAGAAATCCAAACAGTATATTCATTACTATCAGAAAGCAGTACTATAGAATGATATTCACCACCAGTTAAGTAAACTGGAGACTTGAATGTAATTTTGGTAGAAAGAGACGCATCATCAGAAACTACAACATCATCAGGATCGATAACAACTTCACTGAATGGATATATTTCGCTAGTTGGAATTCCAAGTTTTGTTGGACGAAGTTGTACTGTAACTGGTAAATCTGCGTCTTTTGATCTGAAGTAAACATCTACAGAAGTTACAAAGATACCACTAGTTTCATTAACAAAGAATGATTGTCCAAGAGGATCCCTACCATTTCTACATCTACGATTTCTTGCTTCGGTAGAGTTTGCAATTCCACGTAGAATGTCATTAAGACCACCACCATTATCTCTAACGTGTCCTTGCCAATCTGCAATTTCTGACTCCACTGGCGTTCTGCCTAGATTTTTTCTATAAGATGCTATAATCAATGCCCTTTCGGCATTTGCTGCAGTATTTTGCTCTACTCCTCTAGAATCAACCGAGGAAACTGCTCTACTAGTTAATGTTGCACCAGGAGATGATGTAGATCGTGTAACTTGATATTGTGCTTGCTGTGCTGCAATCACTCCTCTACCGATGTATACTGCTTCTGGACCACTTGCAATATCTGTTCTAATTTGGGCAAGTGCTTGGGATTGAGATAACCCCTGATTTATTAGTTCTGGATATCTTGTATTAGTCCAATATGTTTCGCCACCTGTTTCAGGTCTTCTGCCCAATATATCAACGTAAGCCGCCTGCACACCATTAAGAACTGTTCTATCAAGGGTTGCGGCCGCACTCCTAATCGTGTTTGCAGTAGACGATGTTACAGGAACAAAAGTTTCTGTTCCTGGTTGGGTAGGCGTGGTCTCCTGCCCAGGTGAACCGGGACCGGAGGGTGGTGGCGGTTGGTATGTTCCAACAACAGTTGTTCCTACAGTAGTGGTATTTTCTGAAGAAATTGATTCAGACTCTTGTTGCGTTTGAGTTTCTACTCTAACATTTCTTACTGATAAAATATTCTCTTGAGTTTTATTTAAAGTACCTCTAGACTCAAATCTTTCTTCAGCACTAGTAGTAACAAATCCAGGAATTTGTGAGTTGTCTTTATCACTAGTAAGTCTAAAGACTTTTGTTCCTGATTCAAAACGGGGATTAGTTGCTACATTTGGATCTGGAACAAAAACTGTACCAAGTATAGTTCCATTAATATCCGAGAATAATCTTACATTAGTAATTTTTGCTTCTGCTTTACTTGTTTTACCAACAAGTTTCATGCCAATTTGAACATATCCAAAGAAATCATTGGTATTTTTTTCAGATAAACTAAATGTATCAATATTCAGAATAGTAGAAGTTGATGAATATGATTTAGGAATAATCTGATCTTTATTATAAGGATTATTGACAAATACTGTCGTGGCATCATTATATGGACCATACTTGTGGTTAGATTGTGCAACTCTAAATGTAATTTTAGGAGCACTTTTATCTGGTGATACTAAAACTGGTTCATCATCTTCAGAGTCGAGTCCAGATCTGCCAATAGGCATATTTGATGAACCGGAAAGAGAATCAGCCTGATTTTGAAGTGCAGTCTGTGATGAATTGAGATTAGAATCCGTGAAAATAATTCTTCCCTCTACAGTTTCTCCTGGTTCAAAAACACCAGAAGTCATTTCAATTTCTAATAATTTTGCTACGATGTACTCGTTTACATCTTGACCATCAAGAAAACCATATAATCTAGTAAATGGTTTCATTCTCTTTGAGGTAAACTCAATATTTCTTGATCTTAAGTATGGTACAATTTGAGTGCTAAGTGTATTATTTCCTAGAGATACATCATCAAATATTTCTTTAGTAAGTTTTCTTGTTCCGTTTCTAGTTTTTGATCCAGTTTTTGTTACTGTCTGGAAATCTGTTCTAATAAATTGATTTCCCTGCCAAGCACTATCACTATGTTTCTTGGTATCTTCACCAGTCCAAGTAGTCTTCCAAGAGCCCCAAACAACAGGACCATATCCAGATTTTGGATCGTGTCCCTCTGCTTCCAATTGTGCAATCGTTTTAATATAATTGCCTTCAACCTCAATAGTCTTTGCAGCAAGTTTAGTAGTATCACACCACACATCAGAAGCTGGATTGAGTTCAATAGTTCCTGCATAATAATTAACCAAGAATGGAGTTACATTTTCGGTCCTAGATGCAAAATTCTGATTAATATATGAAATCTCTCCATAATCTAATGTAAGAACTCTACCTGTCTTTGTGATGTTTGCTGTAGACAAATCTGTAGCAAACGCTTGATCAACAGTTGGGTCAGAAGCTGTTCCAATTCCAATAAGTGTATTGGAACCAAGAACTAAATCAATTTCATCAGTATAGTGAGACGGTCTCAATACTGAATTTTTAATATCAATACTATTCTTGACAATTGTTTTCTTAATTTGAGTTCTTGTTGTTGAAAAATCATCAACATAGAATCCAGACTTAAATCTATTGAGTCCATTTACATCTCTGATAAAGAGGTTTGAAGTGTCTGATTCTATCATCGAAAGTGATGTGTAGAATTCAAGATTTTTGATTCTTGTATCAAGTTTCTTGATATCAGACATCGTATATCTTGGATGACTATTCAAAGAAACGTCAACTGCTTCTACCTTACAAAGATATGCAGGAAGAGTTAATGTTGCAACTTCTAAAGAGTTTTCAATATTATTTGGTGGAAGTGGAGTTTCAGCAGCAATTCCCTTAATTAATTGATAAGTCCCATCCTTGCTTAAGTAAATTTTATCAATTCTAGGTAAGTAGAATGAATAGTCTAGAAGAATAGATTCATCTGAAGCTAGAATATTAGCAGCAGAGTTTCCATCAGCAGTAAACTCTCTACCATTAAATTCAAATGGAGATAAAGTTGTTGAGGTAAATTCAGAAACTCTGGGTCTAATATCAATTATATCAGAAACACTAACTCCATTTATCTTGGGGAGACGACAGTATCCAAAAGCATCATAACTATTAACTGTAGTGATATCTCCAGTATCAGATGACGAGAAATCTGCATACTCATAGACAATTTTCAGTCTCTTTTCTGGTTCCTTAACGTTTGACTTTCTAATAATTCTAGAATAATCATAAATTGTATCTCTTTGTCCATTGTCAAAGGTAAAATTCGCACTGATATTATTATCTCCGTTATCAATCACTGATACAAGTGCCGTGATTCCAGACTCTTTAAAGGTAATTGTTTCACCTGCAACTAAATTCTTGCCATTTTGAGCAATAAAATTGATATTTAAATCATCAACAGAATTGAGATAAATTCCAACAAAATTACTATTACTACTTGTAAACTCTTCTCCATCTAAAAGATCACCAGTCTTATTAGTAGGTCCAGAAAGTGAAGTAAGAGTTAGTTTTGGAAGATTTGCATCAGATGTTGTTGAAGATTCAAAAACTCCATGAACTTTAAATACATCTGGAAGAAGTAAGCAAACTTCTTGGTCTTGAACTCTAGTACCATAACCAGTACCATAAGTAAGACCATCATTTGAAGTAGTTGCTCCAATACCCGATTGCTGATATTTTGATTTTGAGACAGTAATTGTCTTTACTTTATTTCTATTCTTAATTTTAGACTTTACATCTGTCTTTCTTAGAGTAGCAATCAACTTAGCAGGACTATTGGTTCCTAGTCCATTAATTGTTATAGTTGTTCCACCAGAACCAAATGTAAACTTATCTGCACTTAATGCTTCAGTGACACCATCAGTCCTAATGAGAACATATCTTTCTTCATCAAAAGGTAAGAAAGTTTCGAGAGCAGAACCAGAAGAAACAGAACCAGTAGAGCTAGCAGTAATATTAACGTCAAACTGCTTTCTAATAGTTAAATTAGAATTAGTTAGATCAACAGAAGCAATTTTTTGCTTTGGAAGAATTGTATAAAGAGTTTTATCTAAACCTTCTTGAAAACTAGAAGAAAGGATTGTAAAATCACCTGGGTTGATATTAGAACTTGGGAGACTTCCATCACAAATATCAGTTACACTTGTAATTCCTGATAAAGTAAGCGTATGTTGAGAAACAGACTCAATCTTAGAGAAAGTTGGAACAGTAAGTCCCGGAACAGAATAAGATACTAAATCTCCAACAGTAGTAATTCCAACAAAGAATTTGGATAAATCTGTGTTAGTTACTGTACTAATACCACCACTATTTCCAGTAATATTAACTTGACCAAGATTTGTTAAAGGAGTTTGTATAACATCAGCATTGAATGTAGATGCACTACCAACAATACCAAAGATTGACTGAACGTCTTTTGTAGTATATGCAGTTACTGCGGTTGATACTCTAGTATTTTCTACACTATCAAATTCAAATTCTTCTCCTTGAGCAAATCTACCATGCGTGTTATATGCAGTGATAATACCAGCATTTGTTATGCCATATCTAAGGAATCCAGTAGCACCGCTTGCTTTTCCTCTAATATGCGTTGGAGTTGACAACGTAATATTTTGATTTAATGTAATTGTAGTATATGGTTGAATGTCAAACAGAGAAGCATCCCATACGTTTGCATCTGCATTATTTGTACTATAAGAACCAGACTCTAATGCAAAGTCATAAACTCTTGCTACACCAATTTCTTTACCTGCAGCAGCAGTTTTAGTAGCACCAATTCTATTATCTCTTAAACTTACAGTATAAGATGTAGACAATCCAATAATTGGAGAACCACTTACTCTGTTAAGACCATATGTTGATCCAGTTGTATAATTAATGCTTTGATTTGATAAAAGTTTTGTAGTTCTTGGTTTTTCAAAGTCCAAATATGTTGGACTGACAGTTTCTACCTCATATCCTCTTACATATGCTTTAGTTGGACTAATTGCATATGTGCCCAGACTTTCCGATGGTACATTTCCATTATAAGTTGATTGAGTGTCAAGAAAAACTCCTCTATTCCCTTTTAAATTATTTAAAGTTTCCTTGACTTCAAGAGATGGTTCTTTTACATAATAATCGCCAGACTCATCGTAAGTTCTTCTTGCAAATTCTTTTCCAATCTCATTATACTCTGTATCTTTTCTAATGGAAGTGATTTCACCACCATTAACCGTCATTAATTCAATAAAATTTTCATACTTTGCCTGGTCAAGCACTTTTTTCGTTAAATATGCTCTAATTTTTAATCTGTCTGCGCCTGCAGCAGTATAATTTGAAAATCCTTGAGCATTATCATTGAGATCTGAATCAATATCAGAATTAATTAACTCTTCAACAACCTCTAAACCAATTCTATATGATGGAAAATTGTTATATGGTTCTAAAATAATCGTTTGTTTGGGAATCTCTACAAAATATCCTCTGATAAAATAAATTCCTTCATCTAAAACTGCTGAAGATCCAGTTGCAGTAGCATTTTGTGCGATTGCAGTAGCAACTGCTTCTCCATCTTGAAAAGTTACAAAATCATTTGAAAAACCAACATCAACAAGTAATGATTCTCCATCAAGAAATATATCAGTGCTCCCATCTACCGAAGAACTAATATAGCTAATGTATAAAGTATATGGTTGACCAGGAAAAGCACTTACATTCAGATGTGCTTTTACTTTCGCTCTAACCCCAGAAACAGAACCTGTTAATACTTTGTCATTTAAATCATCAACATAATTAGTAACACTAATTCCTGAGAAGTTTGTATTAATAAGAACACAATCAAGATTATTATTGTAACGAACACCTCCACCTGTTACAGAATCTCCCTCTTTAAAGATATGATTACCAAACTTTTCAATCTGATCTTGTAAAGTTGATTGAAGAGTTGTTAATTCTCTAGCCTGAACAGGATATCCTGGTTTAAATAAAACCTTAAAATAGTTATTTTGAGGATCAAAATCATCAAAATATGGTGCAGTATTGAGATTAGTTTCCTGGGGCATGATTCCTTAGAATTGCAAAATGACTTTGATATCTTCTTTTTGATTAGTTGACCTTGTGATAGAAGGTCTGTTATCTACATAAATTATATTTCCAGAATATTTTTTAACTTCTGGATTGGCAACACCATTGGTAAAAGAGTTTCCAAGGTAATATGTCCTATTATTTATTGAGGTAGAAACACCCGTAAAATTAGTGTCAATACCTAAAGTTGCGCTACCGCCGATAATATTTACAGTGCCACTATTCCCATAATCAGGGTCTGAAGTAAATCTGTTCAGGTTGAATCCATATTTCGGATTTGTTTTTAACGAACCATCACTATTAAATCCAACAATACTCTTATCTTGCCAGTACTTCAGCACTCCAGTGTTCTGATCATAAGAAATTACTCTACCAGCAGCAGTGGAACCCAGACCAACAGTTTGAATAATCTCTGCATCGGGAGTAAATGTCGTAGTGCTATATCCAGTGCCAACTAATTTCAATGCATAAGATGCACTTGCCTTATCAGAAGTCAGTGTAGTAGAAGAGTTGAATGCTTCTGGATTTTCAATAAGTCCAACTCTAGCAATTTGATTGCCAGTGATGAAGTCTGGATTCTCAGTATCATTTTCAATTCTAGAATAAACCAGAACGTTATATGCTCCAAGTTCTCTGTAAATATCTGCACCATGTCCTCCTTGTGGAGGAATAATTACGTTGAAAATAGGTAACGTTGTTCCAGTAGGAACATTTCCTGCCACTAAATCAACAGTTCCATAAGTATAATTTGATCCACCCTTGGAAACTGTTACAGACTCTAATTTAGAATCATTATTGATAACGATAGTTGCTTCTGCACCAGAACCGTCTCCTTTAATAGGAACTCCAGTATAAGTTCTGTTTGCAGTACCAATGCCTGCACCCCTATTAGTAACCGTGACAACCTTTAATTGTCCACTTGTATTTGCATTATTTCTAACTGGCGCATCAGTTGTATTTGAATCCCAATCTCTTGGCACTGGCATAAAGTTTGTAGAATCAAACTTTACAATATCGCTTGGCTTAATTGTATAAAGATATTTCCAAATATATCCATCACCACTGTCTCCAGCAGTTCTCGGTTCCAGGTCAGTAAATGTTGGTTGATCTAAAGATGGTTTGCCAGTTGTATTTTCTGGATCTGTTCCGTTATCAAGACAAATATAAACCTGAAAATCCTCATTTACAACATAATAATTTGCGGAATATAAACTTGTTGCACCTGAAGGTTTTGATGTATTGGTTCTACTTATATCATGACGATACATATCATAAGTAGTTCCCGATTTCCAGTTAATTTTTTTGATTACTTGGCGGACATCAGTCCCTCCAATTTTTTTCACAGCAATCATTGTATCCCAATAATCATTTTCCTGCTCAAAAGAATCCTTAGGAGCAGGAGGATCATTATCCCAAGTTGAAGAATAATTAGTAGCGTTCGGCAAACCCACAAATGAATAGTATGCATTTGTAGATGAAGTCGCTGCTGCTACAAAATTCTTTGCATTTAAAATCCTTAATTGGTCAGTTATAATTGCAGACATTTTTGCGAGTTTTTATTTATTTATTAGTTATAGTTTAAATACTTGAGCGGGTCAAATCTCTCAACGATTGGAGATGTAGAAACTCCAACTAACCCATTATTATATGATGTAAATACATTTGCATCAGTTCTAGTTGGAATTGCAATTCTGCCCCAACTATACTCACCAAAGAAGTTACTATATCCTGTTCCAACAAGACCATTAAAATCTTCAACACTAACCGTGACTTGGGCGACATATGTAATGCCAATACCTTGAACCGCAGTTTGTGCTATAGAAACAGCAGCGACTTCATAGATGTTGTCGAGGAAAGTTGAACCAACACCAACAACACTATTATCTTGTTTCAAGGATGTTACTCCAAGACCAAGATTTGTTTTCAATGTGACAAAGTAGTATCCAGTCTGAATTCCACTTACTGTAATTGCAGTTCCAACAATATTAGAATCTCTGAATGGAGAATCACTTGGAATAACAAGGTCAAATACAATACCAGTAGAAGCAACACCAACAGAAGTTGTAGAAACTCCCGAGATAATTCCAAAGTCGCCTGTATAGGATACAGTCTTGATTTCTTCAACGGGAGTTCTTGATTTTTCGATCAAAACTACTGGTGGATTTGTGGAAGTGTATCCAGTTCCTGGCGAAGAAACAGTTATTGCAGAAACTGTACCAACTCCAGAAATAGTTACATCTGCCGATGCTCTTTGTGTTGTTCCCAATCCGACTGGATTTGCGATAGTTATGGAAGGGGTGAAAGTATATCCAATACCACTTCCAGTAATAGAAATAGAACTGATAGTTCCCAATCCAGATACGACTGCAGTTGCGGAAGCACCAACAATAACGTCTTGAGATGTTATTCTAATATGCTTGTTGTCAGTCGTATTCTCTTTTGCATTATCGAAGAACGTTCTTACATTTTCAACAAAGATAAATGTAGATCCAACACCAACAGACTGAATGATTCTTGTATTTGGATGAATCAGTGGTTCGTAGATAATTCTATCTTTTGCGACAAACTCACCGTTTACAAATTTATCTTCAGTTTGTCTACACCACTTAACGGGTCTATTATAAGATTCGTCTGTGGTTATTCCTGGACCAGCGTATAGATTTGTATCAATTGTGTCGGCAGAATTTACATTATAAACTGCTCTGGTTTTTTGTTGGAAAGTGAAATCGTCATCATCTAATCTAACAGTGTCGCCTTTCTTAATAGTCTCTAATATATCAACATCAAGAACGTCTACAGAAGAAGAACCTTGATAAAATAGAATCTTTGTTGTATCTCCTACTTTTGGTGCTTCTGTGAAGTTAATAAAACTACCACCATCAAATGTATATCCTTGTCCAGGAACCTGGAGAATATCATTAACAAATATAAGTAGTGTTGCCTCAACATCAATCAAAGAACCTGCAGAAGATCTAATGGTTTTTTGATTCAATCCAACTTTAATTGGGAACGACTTTCTTGAACCATCAAATAAGTTATCAATATTATCAATAACTAAAAGATTTCCAATAGACCAACCAGAGAAGCTGTCAGAATAAGTTGTCTCGACTGTGAGTTGGAATTCCTCATATGAAAGTGTTGGATTTGTTGGAATTCCTGTAAGTCCACCAATAGATGCTGTTAAGATTTCGCCCTGGCCATATCCATAACCACTATTTTCAATAGAGAATTCAATAATGCTAGAACCTTGACCAACTACAATATTAGCAGTTGCTTGACTTCCTAAACCAGAAGTGGAAGAAGAACTATAAACAAGAGGAATATTTGAATAAGATAATGGATCGTCAAAGATAATGAGTGGCGGATTTGTGGAAGTATATCCAGTTCCTGGATTAGTAATAGCAACACTTACAATATGTCCACCACTGATAGCAGCAGTACCGATAAATTCAATGTTAGGAGTTCCAGTACTGAACGTCGCAACTCCAACGTTTACAACAGTTTGGATTCCTGCTCTATATCCAGAACCACTATTTCCAATACTGATAGAAGAAATAGTTCCAAGACCAGATACAGTAGCAGTGCCTCCAGCAGCAACCAGTGGTTGATATCCAAATCCTTCAGTAGAACCAACAGAAACGATAACTCCTCCAAGAGGAACATTTGCGCTATTAATATCAGATGTTATTGAAGAAATTGTTCCAGTGAAGTTTACACTAGTAATGCCAGCATTCTCTCTAAGGGTGTAATCTCCTTTCTTTTGAGTTGCTTGTGGACCTTGGAATATCTGATTGACCAAAATAACTGCATTATCTGTAGAGAATCCAGTCACATCCAAACCACTTGACTTCAAATTGAATGAAGTATCAAAACCAGTAAATTGTGATGATACGTCATCAAAAACATAATTGTGTGCATAAGGTTCAGTGGTGGTATCAGGTATACCAGATCTCATAAATGATCTTCCGCTAAATGTAGAATGAGTGGCAATACCAACATAATCCACATCATTTGGACTTCCTGTAGTTGTTCCAATTGGAGTTAATCCTTTTGGAGGAGATATGAAACTAATTTTGTTATCTATGATGTTATAGTCACCATCAACTTTTGTCACTAAATCACCACTTGAATGGGTTGAAATTCCAGTTCCCATCCAACTTCTTCTAACTCTCAATATGTTAGTACTTCCAACACCAACTGCTTCAACCCTTACAACCTCATTACCAATCTCAAGTAGACTGCCACCAAAGATTGATGTAATACCACTCAATGTCAGTATATTTTCAGTTACTTTAAACTCTTGTGACAAGGTTGTTGTAACTGCACTAGAGACAATTGGAGATTGAATTACATTATCAATAGAAAGAACGACTCTGGAGTTTTGCTGCTTAGCAGTAAGTGAGTGAGAAGTTCCAATACCAACAGAAGTAATATCTAAAGATGTTGGAACAGTTTTGAGTGCATTCTCAGCACTACCTGCAAGTTTAATTGAAATATCATCAACCTTAATAGCATACACAGTAGTAGGAAGTTTGTCTGTTACACCAACTCCAGGAATATTTGTAGAACTAATCTCAATTGCCTGAGTTGTTCCTGCACCGGCATGTTCATAAACTAATTCCTCTCCAGTGACAAAGAAATGGTTTGGAACCTGAATCGTATCTTTAGCAACACTAACGACAGTGGATGCGCTACCAACAAAGTATCTTTCAAAAATTGGAAGTTGTTTATGAGTTAACTGAAACTCTCTCTTAATATCACTATCTGTTCCAGTGTAGTCTCCATTTCCAGTTAAGACTGATGCATTATTAAGGTCAATTCTGGTATTAGTATTGTTAGTATCTATTAAACGAAGTGCGTTTTGGAAAACACGAACTTCAACATCTGCAGATGCAATTGGAGTAAATGTAAGTTCAGTATTGCTGCCAGATAGTTGAGCATCAAAAGAACCAATACTAGATCCGGTTTCCAAATTACCAAACTCAGAAATATATGCATCTCTAGAATCGCTGGCAAGAGTAATTTCAGAGATTTGATATTGAGAATTTGTCTTATCTTCAATAGTTGCGATATAGTATGCACAATCAAAGTCACCTGATGGATATTGGGCAACTGATGTTGCTACTGGAGAAGATGTAGACGCAATAGATGTTATTCTGGAGTCTAATCGTGCAGTATCCATAGTATAAGTTCCGACACCAACTGAAGTAGTATCTGCAATAGAAACCCTTATGGTATTGATATGGTGAGTAACACCAAGTGCAACGTTTGGAGTAAAATCAATATTAACATTAGAACCAGATAAGTACGCACTATAAGTACCAATTCCTGCAGAAAGTGTTCCAGTATCCGATACTAATTGTCCATATTCAATAAGGTTTACTTCACTTCCATCGTGAATTACTGTCAGTTCGTCAAACTCAAAGTAAGAACTATCATCTGCTGCATATTGGACCAACAATTTAGATGCTCTGTATGTTGAAGAGATTCCAACAATTGTAGTTGCAGTACTGATTCCTGTAGTAACAGATGTTGTACTACTAGCAACTTTAACAACATCTCCAAAATCAGTGCTACCAATACCAGCAAAAGTATCTTCAAGACTATATGCAAGTGTGCTTACATTATAATCATTTAATGAATGCTTAGTTGGATAGAATAATAATTGACCTTCAGTTCCAAGAATATTAAATTCAAAAGAACCAAGGTTATCAAAGGTTGGAATATCTCCATATTCATTCATATATGCAATTCCATTATCATCATGAATCAGAGTAACAATACTAAGTTGTTTTTCATCTGAAAATCTTACATCATCAATAAGTACAAAATACTTTTTAGATCTTGCAAGAGAAATGTCAAACAAATTGACAGTACTAAATCTTTCTGCTCTTGGAAGGTCATTAAACTGTGGACTCAAATCATCAATAGTAAGAACTCTGTTCCCAACAGATTCAATGTAATCTTGAAGTGTACGACTGTTGAATACAATTTCATTTGATGCAATAGTAGAATCAACATTTAAAGTCAATTCTGTTGCTAAGTCAAAATCATTTACGCAGTTTAAATCAACTTCTGATATGAAGTCTGCAATTCCAATGAAAGTTCCTTCATTTTGATTGGTGCTAATGCCAACATCATCAGGATCTCTAGATTCTACAATCAAGTCGGAGAACTTCTTAAATCCTGCAGTATGATTAAGAGAACTTACTGCATTATCCCACTTCGCATATTCAACTTTAGACTTCAATGCATATGAGAAGTACTGATAATAATCGTTATCATGTAATCGTTGAATGTTGTTATTGAGGAATCCAACTTCATTCAACCACCCTTTCTTGACTACAGAAGAATCATCAACGTTATATAAGGAATTAAACAGATTGACTGCTACAATATTTGCTACAGATTTTGAAGAAGATCCAACAACATTCTCTCCAATCTTGAAAGCATTAATTGCAGACACCTTAAGATGTCCAAGTCCTGGATTCCAAGAATTAACAATACCAGAAGAAGATTGAGAAGTTACAGGTTCTCCTTTAAAGAACTCATTTGCACCTAAAGTAATGTCAAATATTGGAAAGTGTTTTGATGGAATTACTCTACCGACAGAATTTAATGCATCATATGTGCCTGGAATTTCTCCACTAGCAAGGTACTCTGAAAGATTATATGTAATTGATCCATCTGCGCCGCCAATGTTTGGATCCATTTGAGTAACATTGAACCGACTGTAGTTGTATCGAGATGAATTATATCCTTTTACAGTATTTCCAACTCCAACACTGACGTTTTCAATTAAAACAGTTTCGCCAACAGCGAAGGGGAAGTCTGATAAACTACTATAACTAGAACCCAAAGAAACAGTAACATCTTTAGTTGCCGAATCAAATGTAATATTTTTAATTGAAACTCCGTTTGTATTATTGATTGGAATAATAGTTGGAGTAGTATCACTTAAAGAAAATGTATTTTTAGAAATGGTAACAGTATCGTCTCCAAGTTCATAATTCAAATCAACATCAGAAACAACTTGATTTGTTGCACCATCAAGAACAACCAAGTCTGGAGCAAAGATATAGTTTTGGCCAACAGAAGATATACCAATAGAAGCAAATTTATTATAAGGATCTATTATTAAAATCTGCGGAAGTTGTGCTTCAGGTCTTAATGTTTTATCTGCAGAGTATTCAAAACCAATATCTTGAATATCAACTTTAGTAACCTTACCAATATCAAAACCTGCAGGGACAAGAACAGCATCTGTTCCTAGTCCACTATTAATTCTTGAGATGTTTGGCAAAGAATGATAGTTTCTACCTCCAGAAACCATAGAAACTTCTGCAATTGAACCATAAGCAGTTGTAGAGTTTGTATTATAAAATAATTCACCATCAGTAGGAACATATTGATCTTCTGAAGGAGCACTGTAAATACTAAATGAGAACGTAGTAGATCCAATTCCACTTATATAATTTTGCTGCGTAAGGACATTGTTTACTACAACTAATTCATTGTAGTTTTTGATATTATCTGAATCAGAAGTAATTTCTTTCTTAACTGCAGTGTTAAGAGTTAGATTAATTGGAACTGCTCCATAATATAAAACCTGCGGGAGATTTTCTGTAACCTTGATAGTCAGTTTTGCAAGGGTACTTAATCCAACAGAACCACTCTTAGTTACTTCAAAGTTTTCGGTAGCAGAAGAAGAATAGAATTGATTTTTAAGTTCTCTGTCCGAGAAAATTCCAAAGTCAAATGCTGAGTAAGATATTGAATTATTTGTGAATGAAAGAGAAGAATCAGAAAGGTCAAACTCTAAAGTTTTATTTCTTTCCAAAATCAATGGTGGATTTACTTTTGAAATCGTTCCAGAAGAAGTTCCTGTAATATTGACAAAAATTGGAGAT
>Ga0181373_1000103_pt1 | contig 23727 bp, 24 predicted proteins | sample LowvirmetaG_3_FD_130159 | JGI IMG/M metagenome (GOLD analysis project Ga0181373, IMG submission 130159) | Marine viral communities from the Subarctic Pacific Ocean - Lowphox_09 viral metaG | ecosystem: Environmental > Aquatic > Marine > Oceanic | place: Subarctic Pacific Ocean | collected... | reverse complement strand
GACCACTATTTCGTACAATGTATGGCATACGGTTGTATGTTGTATGAACTGACAGGAATTTCTGTCAAAAAACTTGTAATCATTATGGCTTGTGAAAATGGAGAATGCGTCGTCTACGAAGAAAGAGACAAATCAAAGTACATCAAACTTCTTACCGAATATATTAGAAAGTTTGTTACAGATAAATTGGAACTCTATGGAACCGAATAAGGAACTAGAAAAGGTATTAGCAAGTAAATTTCTAACACCATCTAAATTTGCTCTAGAAATTGAAAAGATTGTTGCCGAAGAAAAAATCAACTATATCGATGCGATTGTTCACTATTGTGAAGTCAATGAACTTGATGTAGAATCAGTCACAAAACTTGTATCAAAACCACTGAAAGAAAAACTGAAGTGGGATGCTACGAGACTTAATTTTATGAAAGCAACTTCGAAAGCAAAACTGCCTTTATGAAAGTGACTCCATTTGATACCTACCAACATTATTTGTCACTCAAAAATCATTTTACGAACCCAAAATACGACTTCTTCCGATATGGTGCGAAGACCCGTGCAAGTGTATCTTCATTCAATAAAAGAAGAGATAAGTATTGGTTCGAGAAAACTAGTCGTAAATATAATGACGAAGAAGTTGTAAAATTTCTTGTATCTAATTTCGCATACGCAGACAACCCACAAAACTTATGGATTGGAGAAATTATCAGTTCTGGAGAAAGAACTTATTCAGATTGGACAAAGAGACAACAGAGTTTGACTTACTTGTTCAAAGAACAAAGCAACGAATTACTCTCGAACAACGAATTCGAGAATCTATTCAATTGTTCGAAAGGTCATCCAACAATCTTAAAAAGATTTCTTGGTGGAGACATAAGTCTTGAAACTTTTGTAATCTATGATAGAATATTCTCATTCAGAAAGAAGTTTGATAAAAAACTGAAAGATCCTGTATGGGAAACCGTAAGTTTAAAACTCCAAAAATATTCTCCCTTTCTAAATATTGATGTATTCAAGTTTAAGAAAATTTTGCGGGACCTTGTAGATGAGTGACTTTTTTGATTCTGAAATCATTCAGGAAGAACTGAGTGAAATTAATGAAATGCAAGAAAAAATCTACGAAAGTTTTATTACTTTCGGTGCGATGTCCCGTGAACAAAAACTTGAGCACGTTGAAATACTTACAACCTTGCTTGAAAAACAGCAAGTGATGTATACTAGACTATCTCTTTCTGATGACCCAAAGGCCATCGAGATGAAAGAGAATCTACGTAAATCAGTTTCAATGATGGGTTTCCCACCAGAGACTGATATGATGACTTTATTCAGTAGTATGAATGCTACAATCAAATCTCTCAAAGACTACATTGACGACTGAGAGAATTTCTGCTATACTATCCGAGTAAATCCAAAACATCCAAACTAATCCAAGGTAATCTAAATGTCTTTTGCTGATCTTAAGAAGCAATCCAAACTGGGTTCTTTGACACAAAAACTGGTCAAGGAAGTCGAAAAAATGAATAATGCAGGTAGTTCAGGTGATGAACGTCTGTGGAAACTAGAATGTGATAAAGGTGGCAATGGTTATGCCGTTATTCGTTTCCTGCCTGCTCCTGAAGGTGAAGACCTTCCATTCGTCAAACTCTATTCCCATGCCTTCCAAGGTCCTGGTGGATGGTATATTGAGAACTCTCTGACTACTCTGAGTCAGAAAGACCCAATGTCAGAATACAACACGATGCTGTGGAATAACGGCACCGATTCTGGTAAAGAGCAAGCACGTAAGCAGAAACGTAAACTGACTTATGTCGCAAACATCTATGTTGTAAAAGATCCTGCTAATCCTTCTAATGAAGGTCAGGTAATGCTTTACAAATTTGGCAAGAAAATCTTTGATAAGATTACTGCCGCAATGCAACCAGAATTTGAGGATGAGGAAGCAATTGATCCATTTGACTTCTGGCAGGGTGCTAACTTCAAGTTGAAGGCAAAGAATGTTGCCGGTTATCGTAACTATGATTCTTCGGAGTTTGCCCGTCAGGATGCACTTCTGGAAGATGACGAAGCAATGGAAGCAATCTGGAAGAAAGAGTATTCTCTCGAAGATTTTATTGCTCCAGACCAATTCAAGTCTTATGATGATCTGAAGAAGCGTCTTGATTATGTTCTCGGTATCAAAGGAACGACTAAGTTCCAAGACCAAGAATCCGTTCAGGAAGAAGAAGAGTTCCGTCAGCAGAATCGTGGAGAATCAAATCCTGTCCCTCAGTCAATGAAGGAAGAACTTGATAGTCTGTCTCCTACCAAGACTGATGACGATGATGATACTCTCTCATACTTTGCCGCACTCGCAGCAGACTGAGTTAGTTAGGGATTGTGACTTTGGTATTCTCAGTTCTAATCAGTGATTCGTTCACATATTCTGAGGATAAACCATAAATCATAATCTCTCTCATATCATTTAAAAATTGTTGTAAATATCCTCGTTTCAGTAAAAAGATCGAGGATTTTTTATTGTTTTTATTTGTTTCATATTCCCAGTTCGTAACACCTCTTCTTACTGAAACTCCAGATACAGAAACTTTAGTACCATTATCACTATAATTTAAAGTAAAGTCTTCATTGACATCTTTACCTGCCGGAAGAATTAATCTACCACTAGAATCTTTGACTTCTTTAGTTTCATAATAATTAATGTCAGATAATTTCTCTACACTATACTTATTTTCTGCATACTTATATAATTGGTAATTAGATAAAGGCCATTCATCTCTTACATTAATAATACCGGCAGTCATTAAGACTACCCAATCTAAATCTGCCTTACCATAAAACTCTTCTGCCACTGTATCAGGTCTGGCTCCTTCTACGATTTCATACTTATTGAATATTGTAAAAATATTTTGTAAGTCATCACGTAACTTATTTCTTCTGAATAAGTTTTTGACTTTTAAGTAATCTTTTGATGAAATTGCATCAGACAAAAATGACTGATATTCTACATCTGGTAGTTCTCTGAAATAACCCATTAGAATCCTACTCCTCCTACTATTCCTTTTGCTCCTTCATTACCAAAAGCATCATAATCTTCTGCATAAATTGGACTCAGTTCTTGGAATGATAATTGCATCACCATATGAACTGGTGTTTTGGACTCATCATTATATGTCATATAAGTTCCCGAACCTGTGTAATTGACCTGAACATTTGTAAGTGCTGCAACAACAAAACTATTTAAGAATTTATGATCACTATTTCCAGTCTTATATTTCAGACGAAACACATTTGGAGATTTAAGGAATAGTCCTGCATTTCCATTTTGAGATTCTTCTGTAATTGTTGAGGTAGGTGCCATATTTCTTTTCAATTCAATAATAATTTTTTTAATTTCCTCTGCTTCTCTACCATTTCTTGGAGCAAGATTAAAGGAAAAATTAAAACTTCTTAATTTTACTCCATTAAATAACAGTTCTGTATTTGGATTTAGGATTTGTCCCGTTGATCTTGCTAAAACTCCCGAAAAACTAGTATTTGCTCCTAAAATATTTACTGCTTTTGATGCAAAAAATGAACTGGATAGGTCTTGTGCTTGACCACTTACCGCAATACCTTCTAAATCCCCACCAGCTTGAAGTGCAGCATCAAATATTCCTTTTAAAAAATTTGGACTTTTAATTATATCTCCTGCAGCACCCAAACCATATGCTGCTAGGGTATTTAAACTATCTTCACCCCAACCCGTAGAATTTGTTGATGAAATATTTTGTGGTATTGGTAGAAGTATAGAACCTATTGCTTCTTCGTTCTTGTAAAAATTTTTAGATGATCGTACTCCCTCTTGGAGTACATTTGCTTGAGGAGTAATTCCTAATGTTTTATACTTTAGAATTTCTATTTGCAAATAATCAGTTTCTTTTTCTAATATCGCATATGGATATCTCAATTGCCCAAATTTATTATTTCTATTACTTGCAGATATTTGTTTTTTGAATTTTATTGGTGATGGTTGTATTGATTGTTCTCCTCCGTCTCCTGGTTGTCCTTCTTCTATCTTTTGTACTGTTGTGTTTGCTTTTGGTGAGGGATTGTCCGAGTTAGTGGGTCCAGAAAAATTATCATCAACACCCTGAAAAGGTTTACCATTTGGAGATGCGAGACCACTTGGAGTAACCTTAAAAATTGGAGTAACCGGAAAAAAATTTGTCATATATATTTCTCTCTTTTTTACAACTATTTAGAACGAACTTTAGCAAAACCGAGTTCTATCACATCAGACATCTCTTCTGGATAGATTTCGTATAGTCCACCAATGATTTGATTGTAATCATATTGCCTTCTACTATTCTGTGTATCCCAATGAAAATTAATTCCACGAAACCCCCAAGAGAATACTTCGGTAACACCTACAAGAGGGTGTTGGTCATACTGCATTCCCGGTGTCTTGGCATTATAAAAAAAGGTATAATATTTTCCACTAGAAGGAACTTTACCACCTTCAGATAAAACAGTGATTAATTCAGTCATAATATCATCAGCAGTTTCGATACCAATTAAAGTATCAACAACACCACGCACACGATTATCATTATCTTCTGTTGGATTTCTTCTTTGTTGGAGTGTCTTTCTTGGCATTATTTAATACCGAGTTCGTTTTCTGTAAGGACCTTAAACTCATAACCATGATCTAAACACCATTCTTTGGCGGCATTCCATTTTGCCTGATTTTTAGCATACTCAACGACTTCATAGATATAACCTTTTGTCTTTCTTTGTTTGACTTTAGGTTCGATACACTGCTTAAATGGTTTGATTTCAATAATCATTTTTTTAATCATGCCATTTGATTCTTTGACCTTAATATAAAAGTCTGGAAAGTATCTGTGGTATCTGTTATCTACTGGTGATCTGTAGGGAATAACAACCTCCTCACTAGAATATTCTATAATATTTTTATTCATATCACAATAAACCATGAATTTTCTTTCCCATAAGGAACGATAAACGATGTTATTGGGATCACCCTTATACTTTTTAGGATGAGATGGTTTGTATTTTCCCTTATATGACATCTAAATAACTAATAATCAAGTAGTCTTATAGGTATTTAGAGTGCCGAGAATTAAAAAAATATCAGAATTTAAACCCTTAATTACTAATCTTGCACAGACATCTCATTATCAAGTCATGTTTGGTGGGTTGAATAGTGAATTAAGTGGATATTTAGATGAAAGAGGAGTAAATACGAGATTTATTACAGAAGAATCTGGTTTATTATGTTCTTCTGCTTCCATTCCCGGTAGTTCATTAGCAACTGCGGATATCAATGGAAACTTTATGGGTATGCAGGAAAAGATGGCACATACCCGAATTTTTACTGAAATGCAGTTAGAATTTTATGTTGATTCTGATTATAGAATGATTAAGTTTCTAGAGCACTGGATGGAATATATTGTAAGTGGAGGTAAACCACAATCTACTGCTCCTGGATATTATTATCGAATGCAGTTCCCAGAGCAATATAAATGTGATCAGACAAAAATTATAAAATTTGATAGAAATGGTGATAAAGAATTGGAATATAAATTCTTTAAGTTGTTTCCAAAAAATTTAACATCTATTCCAGTTTCTTATGGAACTTCTGATATATTAAAAGTAAGTGCTTCATTCGAATATGAACGTTATGTTTCTGGTAAATTAACATCGAAGAGTGTGAAAGATGGAACTAGTAATAATCGAGGATCTGTGAAAACTGAATCTATTCCTCTTGAAGTAATTCCATTTGAAGGACGACAAATAAGTGGAGTAGTTCTTCCAAATAATAATCTTGCTTAATCCGTTCTAAATAATTACAACTGAAATTATAATGGGTTTTTATGCCTTTACCTAAAATTAATACTCCAATATATGAGTTGGAATTGCCTTCGACTAAAAAGAAAATTAGATACAGACCCTTTTTAGTTAAGGAAGAAAAGATTCTAATTATTGCGATGGAATCTGAAGATCAGAAACAAATTACGACTGCTATCAAAACTGTAATCGGTAACTGTATTCTTTCTAGGGGTATTAAAGTAGAACAACTATCTACTTTTGATATTGAATATCTTTTCTTAAATATCAGAGGTAAATCTGTCGGAGAAGAAGTCGAAGTATTATTGACTTGTCCTGATGATGAAGAGACGCAAGTTTCTGTAGTTATCAATCTCGATGATATTAAGGTTCAATCTGATAAAAATCATTCGAGAGATATTGTATTAGATGAAAATCTAATTATGAGAATGAAGTATCCTTCTCTAGATGAGTTCATTAAATCTAATTTTAGTTTTGATGGTAAGTTTGGTGTGGATGAATCATTCCAACTAATTGCTTCTTCTGTAGAGCAAATTTATAATGAAGAAGAGTCATGGAATTCTTCTGATTGTAGTAAGAAAGAAATGCTTGATTTTATTGAGCAATTGAGTTCCAAACAATTTAAAGAAGTTGAGAATTTCTTTGAGACAATGCCAAAACTTTCACATACTGTAAAACTAAAAAATCCAAATACTGGGGTCGAAAGTGATGTTGTATTAGAAGGTCTTTCCAGTTTTTTCGTATAGGTATGGCGCATACTGACCTTGCGTCATACTACCAAATAACATTTGCCCTGATTCAGCATCATAAATATAGCTTAACAGAGTTAGAAAATATGATACCCTGGGAGAAGGACATTTATCTCACTTTATTAGAGCAATATATTGAAGAAGAAAAATTAAAACAGCAGCAAAATAGTGGCAATTAATAACGCACCACAATTAAAGATGAGGAGAAGTAATATTTCTCCCAATAAGATTGCTAATACTGGGGTAAATCCTTATACTGGGGAGTACTTATCTGCTGGAGAGAGAAAATTATTATTTAAAAGAAATATAAGTTCTGCAAATGTTTTTAAGAAATCAGGAGCACTTGTAAAAACAACACCATCTACAATTACTCCAGATATTAATGTTACAGTTTTATCTAAAAGAGTTTCTATATTAGAAAATGATGTTTCTTTTCTGGCAAAGGCATTAAATAAGGAAGCGGAACTTGAGAAGAAGGCACAGAAACAATATGAAAAAGATGTAGGAAAAGTAGAAGAAAAGAAACTTAGAAGTGGTGAAGAGAAAAAATTAGAGAAAAAAATAACGAAAGGGTTAATTTCTCCAGTAAAAGCAGTAGGAAAAAAAGCAGGAGGAGTTCTTGGAACCTTGATGGAACTCTTTATGACTCTCCTTGGAGGGTGGTTAACAAATCAAGGATTAGAGGCAATAAAAGCAAATGCAGAAGGTGATATTAATAAATTAGAATCAATAGCAGCAGAAGTTGGAAAAACTCTTTTAACTGTTGGTGGAATATTCGCATTATTGAATGGTGGAATACTTGGTATTGTTGCTACTATCGGTGCGATAACTGCTGCTATTATTGCTGCACCATTTAAATTTGCATTTAGAAAACTTAGAGAACTTGTCACAGGAAAACCAAAACCTCCTGGTGGTGGAAATACTGGTGGTGGTGGAAAACCTGGTGCTGGTGGTAGAAGTCAATTAGGGGGTGGTACTTCTTTATCTCCAGGAAATCAATCTGGTTACAAAGGTGGTGGAACTAGTTCTGGTTCTAAGGCAAATTTTAATTTAGATCAACAAAGACAGAGTCTAACAAGAAATAATATGATGAAAGATAGTGGACCAAAAGGTCCTCTTGATATGATGAAAAGATTTATTAGGGGTAAATTAGAACAACATCGTCATGTAGGTAAAGGTAAACATATTGTCAAAATTTTAGATAAAGCAGTATCTGGTCTGGGGTGGGCTGCCAAATTACCCGGAATTAAACAAGTTGTAGGTGTTATAAGATCTGTAATTGGTTTTATAACAAATCCTAGAGGTGTTCTTGGAAACATATTTGGAAAAATAGCTGGTGGTGGAGGAAAATTATTATTAAGAGCTCTCCGACCTATTCTTGCAGCCAAAGAAGTTAGAGATAGAGCTCTGTCAGGAATGTCGCCAGCACAATCAATTATTGGTTCATTATTTCCTCTTGCCGGTAGTATTGCTGGAGGTGCTCTTGGTGGTGGTATTGGTGCTGCTGGTGGACCATTAGCTTTTTGGGGTGCTCTTGGAGGTTCTTTTCTTGGTGGAATGTTGGGAGGTCAGTTGACAGGAGTTTTAGATAGTTTTTGGAGTCCAAATAAAGAATCTTGGGATAACTTTGGACCATTTAAAGGATTAAATGAAGCTGTTTATGACATGCAAAGTAAAGATGATGGATTTTCTAAATTTTTACAAACAATATTTCCTTATGAAGGAACAGAAAAGTATAAAAAAGAAAAAGTATCCACACCAGCAGCACCAGCAGCATCAACAACACCAGTACCAGGAGAAATGCCTGCTGCACAAGTTTCTTCTCCATCTTCTCCATCAATGTCAGCACCAGGACCAGTATCTGGTGGTGGAAATACAACCGTAATTTATAAGAAAGTCGGAGGTTCTGGAGGACAGATGCAGGGACAACCACTTAAAAGTGGATCTGCGACTGATGTTCCATTGATTGCTTCGGCAGATCCAAGCAATTTCTATACGATGTATTCTCAACTTCTCTATAATGTGGTAGGTTAAGATGGCAGTAGCAGCAGTAGCAGCAGGAGCAATTAGAATAGGTTCAATGTTTGCCAGAGGTGCTGGTTCAGTTCTTTCTGGTGGAGCAAGAGGAGTTGGTAGAAGTGGAGGAATGCTTCGTAGAGCAGTTCTTAAAAAGACTAAAGTAAAGAGAGAAAATATTGCAAGAAGTAGAAGTTTTAATAAAAAACTTATGGAGAGAAATAAGAGAAGACAAAAAGAAAAAACTATAGAAACTTTTAGTATAAAAAAACCTAAACTTGGATCAATTCCGGGTAAAAGTTTTTTTGAGAAAATTTTAGATTTTATTGGAACTTTATTTCTTGGGTGGTTATTTAATAATCTTCCAAAAATTATAAAGTTTGTTCAAGATTTAATTAAGAGAATAAATCTTCTTATTGATAGTTTGAAGAGTTTTATTGGAAATATTGGAAAATGGTTTACAGGATTAAAGAATGTGGTCGTTGCTGGATATCAAAATTTAAAGAATTTTGATTTTACAGATAGTGAAGGAAAATTAAAAAGCGCATTGGCTGAAATGGATGGTGCATTTAAAGGAATGCAGACTGATGTTGAGGGTATGAAGAATGCTTTGACTGCTGATATGAGTGGAGAAACTTCTGGTGGTGTTGGAGGTGGAGGAGATTTAAATGCTGCGGATATTGAAGCAGATACTCCCGAAGAAAAGGCATTTATTGCAACTGTTAGAGAATTAGAAGGAACATCAGGAACACAAGGATATAATACTTGGTTTGGTGGAAGAACTGATATGGATCTTTCGCAAATGACTGTAAATGAAGTTGTTGCAGAACAAAAAAGAAGACTTTCTGCAGGAGAAGCAAGTTATAGTGGATATACTTCTGCAGCAGTTGGTGCAGGTCAATTTATGAAACCAGAACAAACTGTAATGGCAATGGGATTGGATCCAAGTAAGGTAAAATATACATCTGAACTGCAAAATAAAATGATTTTGTTCCAATCTCAAAAATACAGAGGTGTTGATCCTTCAAAAAAATTAACTGAAAATGATATGAAAATTCTTGGAGGAGAATGGGCAAGTTTCACACCGCAATATGGTCAAACAAATAGAACAGCATCTCAATCTCTTCAAGTATATCAAAAGAATTTGAAGGAAGCTGGTGGAGGTGGTAGTGGTGGAAGATATGGTGGAGGAGGAAATGTTGTAGAATATCTTACTGGAGATAGAAGGCACCCAAACTTTGAATATAATGGTCATGGAAGACAATCAAATTATCATGATCATATTGCTTTTAGAACTATACAAGAAAAAGAGAGAGCAAAAGCAGCATTACGTGCGGCAGGAATACAAGTAGGTAGTGAATATAGGCCGGGAGATCCTGGATGGCACGGAGCAAACTTGGCAATTGATGTTCCTGGAGCACAATGGGGTGGTAGTGGTGCAATCGGACAACGAGAATATAATGGTTCTGCAAGAGTAAGACAGGTATTAACAAATGCCGGATTTGGTGGTGCAGGATTAGGACATGGATCAAGTGCAATCTCTCGATCACCGGGAGTGATGCCTGATATTGGATATTCGACAGGACCACAAAATACAATCCTAATTATAGAAGAAGAAGCACCACCACCAATGATGATGGGACAATCTGAAGGTTCTTCTCCAATTATTGTTATGGGTGCCTCGTTAAATAGTATTATGAAAAGAAAATTATTAACAGATTTAGCATATACTTAAATGTCAGCAACCGGATCTTCACTATACGAAATACTAATATTAGAATCTAATGATAAACAGAAAACTGTTGATCTAAAGTTAGGTGCTGTTTCGATTGATTATTATGAGGATATTTTTTCACCAACAATCACTGCTAAAATCAGAGTGATTAATACTGGGGATTCGATAGAAGGTGAGAAAAGTGGTAAATTGCAGTCAATATATAATGGTCTTCCTTTAAGGGGTGGTGAAAGAGTTCGTATGAAAGTTTTGGACAGAGGTGATGGAAAGAAAGGTCTTGATTTTGCATCAAATTCAAGTAAGTATCTTTTTGTTTCTAGTATTACTGATGTAATTTCTGAATCTCAAACAGAAAGTTTTCTACTTAATCTAGTTTCGAGAGAGGCAATCACAAATGAAACTACAAGAGTTGCGAGAAAATATACTGGAACAATTGACCAGTCAGTATCAAAAATTTTAAAAGATGTTTTACAAACCACAAAATTTGATAGTGAAGATATAGAAAAATCACAAAATCCATATTCATTTATTGGTAATCTAAAAAAACCTTTCACAACTTTAGTTTGGTTGGCATCGAAAGCAGTGCCGGTGTCTTCTGGAGATACCACTGCAGGATTTGTTTTTTATCAGACAAAAGATGGATTTAAATTTAAGTCTATCGATGGATTAATGAAACAAGAACCAAAAAATAAAAATACACCTTATTATTATACAGAAGTTAATGTAAATGAAACTGAAACCAATAATGATTTTAAAATTTTAAATTATTTTACCGATAAAAATCAAAACTTAATTGAAAAATTAAGATTAGGAGCATATGCAAGTCGAAATATGTTTTTTAATCCATTAAATTTTGATATTAGTAATAATACATTCACATTATCAAAATATAAAGGTAAGACAGAAAGTTTAGGAGCAAAAGAATTTAAATTGCCAACAATAGGTGAAGGATCTAATATTTCTCTTGCAGAAAGTCCTACAAGAATAATATCTGGAATTCTTGATATTGGAACATTAGATAAAGGAATCTCAACAGAAAAAAATGCAGACCCAGAAAAATATAAATCACAATCTCTTATGAGATATAATGCACTGTTAACTCAAACCGTAAGTATGATGATTCCTTGCAATACTAATCTGAGTGCCGGTGATGTAATTGATTGCAAATTTCCAAAAATTTCATCAGAAGATGAAAATGAATTAGATAGTGAAGTAAGTGGAGCATATATAATAAAGGAATTATGTCATCATTTTGAACCTAACAGTTCTTATACTTCTTTGAAATTGGTTAGAGATAATTTCGGAATCAATAAAAAAGATTAATGATAGAAGAATCTACACTCAAAAGTAATTTTATTGGAAGAGACGGATTTCGTTGGTGGATTGGTCAAATTGCACAAACTGCTTCTGCTCCAGAACAGGCAAATGGAGAAGGTTGGGCATTTAGATATAAGGTTAGAATATTAGGATATCACCCTGATAATTACAGTGAACTTTCTGATGAAGATCTTCCTTGGGCAGGAGTTATGATGCCCACAACCGCAGGAAGTGGTGGTGGTGGATTTGCTCAAAGTGCTAGAATTAATCAGGGAGATATTGTTGTAGGGTTTTTCCTTGATGGTGATGATGCACAAATTCCGGTTATTATGGGTGCTTTTGGAAAAACACAATTTATACCATCACTCGAACCATCAGATCCTTTTGTTCCATTTACTGGTTATACTACAAATATAAAAAGACCCGACACAAAAAGTGATCGAGAATCGACGGGACAAAGTTTACAGGATCAAAAACAACCTAGAAATATAGAAAATGTTGATCCTTTAAATCAAAATAATGAAGGAAAAGGTAAGGCAAGAGAAGTAAAAGCATCTAGTGCAACAGGAAATGTTATAACTTTTGCTGATACTTGTGAAGATAATTTTGCTACAGAAGTTACTGGAATATTAGGAAATCTAATTAATGTTATTAATCAAGGAACTGATTTTCTTGGAGATATTCAAAATGCAGTTAAAAAAATACAGGTTCTTGCTAATCAGTTTGTAGGAACTTTATTCAACTCATTATATACTGCATTAATTCCAATTTTAAAAAATGGATTAGATCTTTTATATAAAAAGGTTTATGCTACAGTTCTTGCTTCAACAGGAAATCCATATGCAGCACATTTAGCTGGTGTTGCCGCACAAGAATCAATGGTTCCTCCATTAAAAGCAGCACAAGATGCAATCGCATGTGTTTCTGCAAAAATTATTAATGGTCTTGGAGATACACTCAAAGATTTAATCGAATCAACTGTTTTAGAAGTTGTTAATTTTGGAGTTTGTACTGCAGAACAATTTATTGGTTCTTTCTTAAATGGTATTATTGATGATATATCGTCCGGATTAGATTCTGTTTTGGGTGGTATAAGTAAAATTTTAGAATTGGCAAGTCCAGGATTTAAAATTGTAGATTTTCTTCGTAGTTCTGTTGATGTAATAAAATCTATTCAAAATTTCTTTAGTTGTAATCAAACTGCAGATAAATGTCACGGTGTTAAGGAATGGACAATTGGTTATGGTCCAAAAAATAAAGCAAAAGTGAATGATATTTTAGATAATGCCTTGGAATTTGCAAATATCTCAAATGCATTATCTGCTATAACACCACAAACTTCACCATATAGTAAACCTGATTGTGGAACTCTAACAAGTTGTGGAGGACCAACAGTATCATTCTTTGGTGGAAATGGTATAGGTGGTGCTGGAAAAGTAATTTTGGGTGGAATTGTTAATAATACTGATGGTTTAGGAAAAATAACATCTTCTGTTGCAAGAACTGGAAGTATTATTGGTGTCGAGATTACAGATCCGGGTTCCAAATATACTTATGCTCCACCAATGGTTGCTTTTGAAGATTCTTGTGGTCTTGGGTATGGTGCAGTTGGAAGAGCAATTGTTGATTACGACAAAAATTCTTCAACATATGGACAAATTACAGGTGTTTATATGCTTTCAGAAGGTGAAAATTATCCTGTAGAAGATACACTCGAAGGTATAGATATAGAATTAGATGATGGTTCGATTGTAGATACAATAGTTCTTTATCCAGGAACTGGATATAATCCTGGGGATACTGCAACTGATGATAATGGAGAAGAGTATGACCTTACTATCGAAGATGGAAAAATTATATCAGCATCTCCGATAAATAGATTGAAAGTAACTGAGTTACCAACAATTACAATCAGTACAGAAACTGGTATTGGAGCACTTATAAAACCAATAATAGGAACATTTATTCCCCCACAACCTCCACAGAATGAAATTATTAGTGTTATAGATTGCGTATAATAAAATGGCAGAAAGACCGAATCAAAATATAGAATTACGTTCTTACGATTCTTACGGACCCAATTATAGTTTTAGTATTTCTGATCCTCAAATGAATGGTGATGGACCATCAATTGCAGGATTTTATGCTTATACTGAAAATAAGGATGTAGATTTAAAATTATTTTCTGAAAGTGGAATTTTTCATCAACATAATGATAAATGTATAGAAATGATTGCCGGAACAAAAAATTCAGCAAAAGATGTTAGTTTTGTTTTAGCAACTGTTAATGGTGATATTACAATTACTTGTATGAATAATGGTAATGTAAAAATTAAGGGACAAAATATTATGATACAGGCAGACGAAGATATTGATTTAAAAGCAGGTAGAAATTTTAATGTAGTATCTAAAAATGGAAAAATTAATCTTGACGGTCAATCGGTAGATGTAAATGGACTTACAGGAAATATGGTAGAAATGACTACTGGTAGTTGGTTACAAAGAATTACTGATGGTTCCTATATTGGTCAGGATGTTCTTAAAACTGCCGGTGCAGTTACTGGTATAGGAGATCTTCCTATAGTAGGTCCTGCTGTTTCCTCAATCTTCTAAAAAAATGTCAAGAGATTTACTCAATATTAATGTATTTGGAGAAGAAACTTATTTTAATGATGATGTAACATTTTTTAAAAATGTAAGCATTGGTGGTAATCTAGACGTTGATGGAACATTTTCAGTTAAAGAAAATGCTACATTCAAGAAAGATGTAACAATTGAAGGAAATTTAGATCTTAATTTCTTATTAGTAAAAACAAGACTTGATGTTGGTATAGGTGGAACAGCACTCAATATTGATACAAGAACTGAAAAGATTGGTATATTTACTGCAACTCCAATACAAAAGTTTCAGTTTAATTCTGAAGATGATAAAACTTTTGTTATTACTGATGAGGGGAGAGTTGGAATTGGAAAAACAAATCCCGAATTTGGAATTGTTGGTCTTAATACTGGAACACAAGGAGAATTAAAACTTGATATTGATGGATCAATTTCTATTGCAAGAAACATTTATGATTCTGCGGGTGCTCCTGGAATTAATGGGTATTATTTAAATCGTGATGCAACTGGAGTTAGATGGATACAGGCTTCTCCTGTTGATCAACTCGGCATTTTAGTTCAGGATACGGGAACTTATATTCCAAATCCTGGAACTGCACAGACATTTTTTGCTCTTAATTTTGTTCAGATTGATAGTGGTGGAACTGGAACAGATACAATCATTCCAATTCCAGATCCAGATAATCCTACCGCAATTGCCAGAATACAATCTAAAGATTTCTGGGGAGCTAATGGAAATAATATTTACAGATTAACAAATGTTGGTATAGGGAAAAATAATCCAGCATTTATTTTAGATGTTGGTGGCACTTTGAATGTTGATGGTGCCACTACACTTAATAACATTCTAGATGTTGATGGAGGCACAACACTTAATAGTACTCTAGATGTTGATGGTGATACAACTCTTAATGCAACTCTAGATGTTGATTTAGGTACAACACTTAATAGTACTCTAGATGTTGATGGAGGCACAACACTTAATAGTACTCTAGATGTTGATGGTGATACAACACTTAATAGTACTCTAGATGTTGATGGAGTTTCTACATTTAATGATGTAACAGATGCTACTAGCACGACGAATGCATCAGTTCAGATTGATGGTGGTGTAGGAATAGTTAAGAAGTTATTTGTTGGTAGTGATACAAAAATAGAAGGTACAACGGACTCTATAGATAAAGATACTGGGGCACTTGTTGTTGAAGGTGGAGTTGGTATTGAGAAAAATCTTAATGTTGGAGAAAATACTAAACTGACTGGAACTTTAGAATTAGACAATTCTTTAATTGATATTAATGGGGAAACAGGTGTAAGTGTTGCTAAGACAGATTATCGTTTAGCATCTGTTGGAAGTGGAGTATCTTGGAGACCATCAGGTGTCGAAACACATAATACTATTTGGGTTACTAAAAATGGAGATGATGCTAATAGTGGATTATTAGAAGGTGATGCAAAAGCAACTGTTGGAGCTGCTGCTTCAATTGCACAACCTGGTGATACGATTAAAATTCGTCCGGGTCGTTATAAAGAAAACAATCCAGTTGGTCTGAATACGGATGTATCTATTACTGGTGAAGATTTAAGATTGGTTACGATTGAACCTCTGAATACATCTCTGGATGTTTTTTGGGTAAGAAGGGGTTGTTTGATTGAAAACTTAAGTTTTCATGGAGACACCGTTGGTGTTTCTCATGCCGGTTGTGGTGCTGTTGCCTTTCCAAAAACAGGAGTAACCGCAAATAGTGGATATCTTCCTGCTGGCCCAGCAACTGCAGGTGAAACTAAGAGGTGGAGATCTCCATATGTTCGCAATTGTACCAATTTCATGACCGAAAGTATCGGTATGAAAATTGATGGTAATGATGCAACGGGAACACCAGACGGAGCAAATCTAAAATCAATGGTTTGTGACTCATTTACACAATATAATGAAAATGGTATTGGAGTATCACTTACAAATAATGCATATGCACAATTAGTTTCAATATTTACAATTAATAATGATATTGCGATTTATGCGGATACTGGTGGACAATGTGACTTAACTAACTCCAATAGTTCTTTTGGTAATTTTGGTTTGTATGCCGTTGGATTGGGAGCAACTCAATACACTGGAACAGTATTGAATAATGTAATACCAGGAGATAATTCTGACGTTGTGGTTGGAACTGGTGTTACTGATTCGGAAAATGAACCGGAAAGACCTTTTGATGGTCAGGCAATTTACTTTAAAATTGATTTATCCAATTATCCAGATGTTCCTGCTGACGAACAAGCAAATGGTAGAATTACCGCACCATTACAAGAAGTTTTTAAGATAAACGTATTGGATGGGGTATCAGGAGGACCGTATAGTCAATCAAATCCTCCAGATGTTCTGATAAAAGATGCTGATGAAACTGTTGCTCCTAAAGGTCCTCAAGGTATTGTGGCAGAAGGAAGTGCTACTATAAATGCAGAAGGAACTCTAACTGCGATTGATATTATTAATTCTGGTAGAAATTACTTACCAACACAAAATATTGTTGTAGAAGTAAATGGAAATGCTTCGGTTGCCGAAGTTGTGATGAAACCATTATATTTCACAATCTCTGAAGCAACAGAGAATACGACTGGAATAACTACAATGACCTTCAATGAATTTGTTCCTTATGAACTATTCGCAGGAGATCCATTTACTCTTCAAAGAATTAGTCGTATCTTAACAAGTTCTCATTCTTTTGAGTATGTTGGATGCGGTACTAACATAAATACATCACTACCTTTTGAAGGTGCTCTTCCAATTAAAGAGAATGAAGTTGTTGCTCTTGATGGAGCACAAATTCCATTCACTTCTACAGACCAAAAAGGTAATTTTGATATTGGTGAAGGTATTCAAGTTGATCAGACAACATCAACTGTTAGAGGAAGAGATTTCAGTAAGGCAATTCAGGCAGAAGTTACACCACTCATACTTGCATTGAGATAAGATATGGCAGTTGCACCACTTAATAAATTTATTACGATAGCGGTTCCAGTAGCACCAGGAGAACAAACTGTTTATACCGCACCAGCTGGAGTTTCTTCTATTGTTCTTTATGCTTCTGTATCGAATGTTGGTATTGGTGATACATATCCATCAGTAACATTTACACACAGAAGAACAAGCACTGCATCCAAAACATCAGGAAATACGAGAAATATAAGAATTATAAAAAATGGAGAAATTCCTCCGAATGATGCATTAGTGATTGTTGATGGTAGATTGGTCTTAGAGAGAGATGCTCTTAAACGAGATTCTGTTGTTATTCAAGGAGTTCAGAGTGGAGTCGTATCAATAAGCACAGTGCAATATGATAATGAAACGGGTATTACCACAGTAAAAACAGCAACACCTCATGGATTTAATGTAAATGATGAGGTTACGATGAGTGGTATTGCCTTCACTTGTGGTAATTATTCAGGAGGAATAACAACATCAATCTTTCCAGACCCTCAAAAATCTTTTATAGTCGATAGTATTACTGGTCCTGTCGGCACATCACTCACATTTACGACTGATACTGGTGTCGTATCAGGAATCGCGCATACATATGTAAGTGGTGGCCAAGCTGCTCCATTACAGATGGAGTTTATTATGAGTATTCTGGAGAATAGCACAACATAAGTATGGCAAAGTATATATCAGGTCGTTCTAAATTAACGCCACAAACTGGATTAAGTTCTGATAGATATCGTTATCTTTCTGTAAGTGAGTCGGAACCAAACTTAGGTGACCCTATTATTGGTCCATCTGCTTATCTTAATAAACTTCCACCATCAGGAAATCAATATATTGTTATCGGTGTTGATGGATTTCCGGGAGAAAGATATTGGATTCCCAATCAGGGAGGTATTATTCCTGGTACTATCACTGTTTTTGATGAGGGTAATCAGGTTGGGGGATTGAGCAGTACTACACAATTAAACTTTATTGGCAATTCTGTAGTTGCAGAAGGTGTAGGTGGAATTAATCCTGGATTTGCAGTTACCATTACGATGGCACCTCCAGGAAATAATAATTCGGTATTATTTAAAAATAATGATGATTTTGCAACAGATGCAAGATTTACCTTTGATGATGGACTGTTTGCTGCGGGAGATAGAATTACCGTAGGAACTGGTGGAACAGTTATTACAACAACTGGTATTGGTTCGGTTGGTATTGGAACCACAGAACCTACTCAGAGACTTCATCTTCATGATGGCAATTTTAGAATCACAGGAACAATTTATGATTCTACAAATCAACCCGGAGATCAGGGAGATTTAATTGTAAAAACTGCAACCGGTGGCCTTTTATGGGTTACACCAAATGCAGTTATTTCTGGTGCCGGTGGAACTATAGGACAAGTTCAGTTTCATAATACTGCCGGACTTATAGATGGTGGAGATAATTTTTATTATGATTTTAATAATAATCGTGTTGGTATAGGAAGTACAATTCCAACACAACTATTAGATGTTCTTGGAGTATCCACATTTAGTGGTGGAGTATTTGTTGATACTCTTTCTGTAAGTGGATTGTCTACATTTACAGGACTTATTGATGCGAATGGTGGTATAGATGCAACTACTTTAAATGTATCAGGACTTTCTACATTTGTAAGTAATGTAGACATGGATGCAGGTCTTGATGTTGATGGAACAACAGACCTTGATATTCTCAATGTTTCAGAAACTGCAAAATTTACAAAAAACACTGATAATACCTTAGGAGATACAAATACTGGTGGTGTTCAGATTGATGGTGGTGTTGGTATTGATAAGAATCTAACCGTTGGTCAGACAATACAAGCAACTAATCTCAATATTACTGGTATTGGAACCATAGCAACTTTTGATTTTGGAACTGGAGATTTTGATAATATTAATGTATCCGGAGTTTCTACTCTTGGAAGTGTTGTAATTGGTTTAAATTCTATAAGTACAAAAGGATCTTCAAATTTAACTATCGACTCTGGTGGAGCATCAAGTGTAGTTATTAAAGATTTTCTATTATTACAAAAAGATATGGAATCTGCATCAACAGATAGTGGTGCTCTTCAGGTTGATGGTGGTGTCGGTATAAACAAGAGTGTTAATATTGGACTGGGTTTAAATGTAGGTGGTGCAACGACACTTGCATCTAATGGTGGTATTACAACGACGGGTGGAGATTTATATGTCGGTGGTGATTTATATGTTGCTGATGATTTAACTTTTGATTCTTTAACAGCAAGAACTGGTACATTTACAGAATCATTAGATGTAACAGGACATACTGAAACTGATACATTAAGGGTTTCTGGTCTTTCTACTTTTATCGGTAATGTTCTAGTTTCTGGAAATCTAACTGCTAATGGTGATATTGATTTAGGAAATGCTGTTTCAGATACTGTAACATTTACGGCTAGAGTTGATAGTAATTTATTGCCATCAACAAATGGAACATTTGATTTAGGTGGAACATCTAATAAATGGAATAATGTTTATGCAGATAATTTTGTAGGTACTATTACAGGTAATGCCGATAGTGCTACTAAAATACAAGTTACGGAAAGAGATACTGACGCAACTCATTATCTGACATTTGTTTCTAATGATCCTAATGGAGATTATGAGGACTTATATGGTGATGATGATTTATCTTATAATCCAAGTGATAATTCTGTTAAAATGGTTCGATATAAGGGAAATCCTTATGATTGTGTTCCTGCATACAGCAATAGTGATTATGACTCTATTTTTTGGGACACAACCGAATCTGCAATAAGATTAAAAACTAGTGCATCTGATACTACGATTGGAATGGCTTTCCCTGCATTCAAAGTGAATGTAAATCCTGGTGGAAAATTTAAAATTACTCTTCAAATTAAGTCTGGTTCAAATTCCTCTAGTGGTGTTTATATTAGGGCATATGAATATGATTCAGAACTCCCGACTGGAAAAACACATGTATCAAATAGTGCAACTAATTCTGTAGTACAAGAAGATAGTCGAAGAAATACTACAGTTTCATATGAGAACCAACCTGGAAATACTGATTGGCAGACAATTAATTTTGATTACACACCTACTTCCAGTGCAGTTTGGACATCTATTGTTGTACTAAACTGGTCTGGATTAGGTGCAAATGCTCTCTGGGTCAGGGATTTAAAAAGAGAAACTATTATTAGTGAAATCACTAACATTGGTCTTGCTGCAAATCTTGATGGTGGTGCGGCAGGAAGTTTACCATATCAATCAGCAGCAGATACAACAGCATTTTTAGCAGAACCGAATGCAGATAATAAAATTCTTTCATATAATAATACAACAAATGCTCCCATATGGATAAATGAATCTAGCATTGAGACAACTCAAGCTTCTGATGCTGCCAGTGCTGCTGCCACTAATGCGACTAACATTGCCACTAATGCGACTGACATTGCCACTAATGCGACTGCGGCTTCTGCCGCACAAACGACTGCTAATTCTGCCGCCACTGCTGCCGCTGCCGCTGCCACTGCTGCTTCTGGAGCACAAACGACTGCTAATAGTGCTGTCACTGCTGCCGGTTCCGCACAAACGACTGCTAATAGTGCTGTCACTGCTGCCGCTGCCGCTGCCACTGCTGCTTCTGGAGCACAAACGACTGCTAATGATGCTGCCACTGCTGCTTCTGGAGCACAAACGACTGCTGATGGAAAAGTTTCTAATGTTACGGTTGATTATACTGATAGAAGTTCACTGTGTACTCTTCCAATTACAGTATCGGAACCATCAGTAGGAACAAAACAAATTAATATTCCTGATAATAGTAATGCTTTTGGTGTCAAGTATGTTCAAACTTCCGAACCTACAGGGGCATCGGTTTGTGATGGTGATATTTGGTATGATACTACTCCTGGTTCTGGTAGTAGTGGAGGTTTTGTCACTGGTATGATTATGATGTTCTCCGGAACTACAGCTCCTAGTGGTTGGGTTTTATGTGATAATTCCACAGAAGCACAAGCAGCCAATGCACCAGATTTAAGAGATAAATTTATTATTGGTGCTACGATCGGTGGAACAGGAACATATCCTGGTGTTGGTTTAGGTTCTACTGGTGGTAGTGCTACTCATACATTAACAATTGATGAGATGCCAGCTCATACTCACCCATATGACGGAACTCCTGGAGGTGATCAATACTGGACTCTGAATAGTGGTGCTACTCAAGATGAGGGAATCACTGCGGGTAGTAAGGAGTTTACAACAAGAGATGCAGTAGCATCTCAAGGTGGTGGACAAGCACATAACAACCTTCCACCATATTATGCTCTTGCCTTCATTATGAAGACTTAAATAAATATAGAAAAATATTATAATTATGCCAATAAAAGTAAGAGAAGGTGGAGCATGGGTACAAGTTTCTGATGGTGTTGATGGTGCTGATCGTGGTGGAAAAGTTCTTCAACTTAAGTCTAGCAAAAGTACAACAGAGGTCCAAAGAACCACAAATCAAAGTTATTACAGCATATTTAATAAAGTAACATTAACTACAGTTGGAACAAATAGTCAGTTTTTTCTAATCGGATATGCACATGTATACAATGATAGTGGTGCCCAGTCTAGACATAATATTGGATTTGCTGTAGGAGCTCCTTCGACGAATTACTCTGCATCGGGGACTAGGATTGCTGGAGTGGATGGAGCTCTGGGTGACGAATGGGGATGCAATGCCGGTTTAGGAGAGACAGGAGCAACTTTAAATAGAAGTGCTCTTTGGATTCCAGATTCGGAAATATCTGCAGGTACTTCATTTGACTTTAACCTTATAGGTGGTAGATGGGATTCAGGTGGCACTTCACACTGGAATTATAGTGACCCCACACTGGGCAGTTACAATCACAACAACATAATCACAGTAATGGAGATTTTAACATGAATAATACTCACTATCCTACAATTGCTTGTGCATTAGTCTCATTGAGACCTGGTGCTGATTTTGGTGTTGTAGGGAATACATATTCTGGTATTGATTGGTTGAGTGAAGATCAATCAATACCAACAGAAGATGAAGTTAATGCTGAAATTTTAGTATTAGCACAACAATGGGAAAATACACAATATCAAAGAGATCGTAAACCTGCATATCCATCAATCGAAGACCAATTAGATCTTCTATATCATCAAGGATATGAAGGATGGAAAGCAAAAATTTTAGAAGTAAAAAATCAATATCCAAAACCTACTGTTGGAGTCGCAACAACCTAACCACTTCCCCGACTGGCACAGTTGACACCGACACTCAAATGCCTTATAATAACAAGGTAAGCAACCAAGGCACCATGCAAGACGAGTTTCTCACACGATGTGTTGTAGACCCTACCAAACGCACATTCTACATCTATTCCAGTGAAGGAGACACCAAAGAAATTGTTTGTGATACTGTAGACCAGTTCATGAATGTTCTTGAGGTCATCCGTAATACTTGTCCCGAAGATGCTTTGGTTTATGCAGAACCACTGGAGGTGTAAATGGAAGTTTTTACCCTGAAAGAATGGGAAGACAATTTTGATGACCTTATGGAAAGAGTCGAAAACGGTGAAACCATAGGTATTGTAAGAGAAGATGGTAAAGCAGCAGTGATGATGCCTGCTGATGATGAACTAATACGAATACACACTGAGCAAAATAACGAAGCTCAGTAGTTCATCATCAGCCCGTGAGACTTGGTAGTCAGAGAGGTTTTATAACCCTTTTCCTCCAGATTAGAGGCTTTGAGATGGTTCAAATCCATCCACGGGTATCTGCATACACTTGTTTTATAAATAGGTGTATGTATTCATTCATAACTATGATTACTTGTAAATCTTGCAGTAAAGAAGTTCCACAAAGTGCCCGTAAGGGTGGGAGAGCAAAACTTTATTGTAATGAAACCTGTCGTCAAAGGTGGCGTTATAAAAATGATCCTTGTGTTATGAACCGAAACACTTATACCGAACAAAAAGCAAGAGGTTATTCCAATAAGTGGAAAGCACTTCAATACAAAGGTGGTAAGTGTCAAACTTGTGGTGAAGATAGACCCGCAACTCTATGTTTTCATCACAGAGACCCATCCCAAAAAGAAATAAAACTTGACGGGAGAAGTTTTGCAAATCGTAAATGGGAACTCATTAAAGAAGAAGTTGATAAATGCGACCTTCTTTGCCATAACTGCCATAATGTGCTACACTTTGGAGGTAGTTGGGAAGAGTTCCTAAACTAGCTGGTTTAGCAATTTGGTAAATGCAGCGTTCTCATAAAGCGCCTAAAGTGGGTTCAATTCCCTCAACCAGCATTAGACGGGGAATGAGCTCGCCCGCGACGGTGCTAACCACACTGTGATCTAGAGAGTTGGTTACTTTCTTTTTGCTCCATTACAAACTGTCAGTATACTGGGTGTGATGCCCACATAGCATACGGATAAGTGTAATGTCT
>Ga0181373_1000102_pt1 | contig 23829 bp, 20 predicted proteins | sample LowvirmetaG_3_FD_130159 | JGI IMG/M metagenome (GOLD analysis project Ga0181373, IMG submission 130159) | Marine viral communities from the Subarctic Pacific Ocean - Lowphox_09 viral metaG | ecosystem: Environmental > Aquatic > Marine > Oceanic | place: Subarctic Pacific Ocean | collected... | reverse complement strand
GCAAGCTCTGTAATAAGAAAAGAGGGAGTCTCATCTTATATTAAATTTGGTCTTGAAAAAAGTACAGTATCATCAGCTATAACAAGTATTTCAAAAAATAGACGGCTTTTTATGGGCAGAAATATAAGCGTAGAGGAACTTGATTTCGTTTTCAAAAACTTCTCCTATTCCATTATCGAAACTTTAGAATTTATCAAAAAAAATCAGATATATGACCTGCAAAGCCTTTGTGTATTTATGCAAAGTAAAAAACACATTATTAAATATTATAATATTATTAAAGAATATGTAAAGAGTTCAATAGAAGAAACAGACTTTCGAAGTCTATTCTCTTATGAGACAAGTTATGTTCTTGAAAACGCACCTGAAGATCTTAAAGAGTTTATTTTAAAATCCATCTACTCAAAAGATTTAAATCGGAAAGCTTTTATCAATAGCTCTCTATTACTTGATTTAAGAGTGAAGACTTTTCAAATAGGAAATGAGGCCATAAATAGTATCTATCTAAACAATGATCTACTAGACAAAGCCATTATGGATAGAGTAAAACTTAAAGATCCAGCGCTGATAAGTAGTATTTTAAATAGTAAGATTTTGGATTTTTACTTTGAAGAATCAAAAAATAATAAAGATGCAACCAATTCTACAAAAGTATTATCCAGCATCATATCGATAATACCTAACCATGAAATAAAATCAAAAAATCTTGAACACATCTATAAACATGTTGCCGAAAAAAGTAGTATAGATATTGATAATGTAAATTATTTAAGATCTAGAATATGGGATTCTAAAGTAAATAACAAAGATATGCACAATATTCAAAAATTCATTTCATATGGCCTTCACAAAGATAAAGAGTTTGAGAACATAACAAACTGGATAACATCAAGAACGGATATGCTAAAAGTTATATCTGATGATTACGAAGAAAATATAACTTCAGAAATACCAGTTGGCGAAGACATTGAGTCATTACAAGTTGAAGGCCCTAAGGATGATTCTGAAAAAGATATGTTAAGAGAGAGGATAATTGACAACATTTTAAAAACTCTAAAAAATTATGATAAGCTTATTGAGGTTGTTACCGAAGATCTTGATTTTTCTATTAACGATACAGACATTAATTCTTTGATTTTTAATTACTTATCTGAAATGGGTGTATTTTCTAACGAAAATATAATTTCAAAAAACAATAAGATATATGTTAATGCAAAAAGCTTTTTTGAAAAAACATCGAATTATTTTGACAATTATAAAGAGATTGAAGAGTTTGCGGATTACCTGATATTAAGTTCTGAAAAAATAACTAAAATAAAAAATGTAAACGAAGAACTAACTCCACAGAGTCTGGACTTCTCTATATCTCAACCAGAAACAGAAGATTTATCAAAAGAAATATTAGAAAAAAACTCTGGTAAAAAAAGATATTATAAAATAAAGAACATTTTTAATAAAACAGGACAATGAAATGGAATATATATATACTTATAAAATTTACAAAGGCTCTAATCTTTTAAAAAGTCAAACAAATTTTAAAAAAATATACGGAGCCTTTAAAAGAACTTATGATGCAGCAACAGGGATGAGTTTTGACGAGTCAGCATTAAGATCAAAGCTAAAAAATTGGGATCTATATGCAAACATAGATTTTGACTCTAATGGAAATATAATCAATCAACAGAGAATAACTTTTATTTCTTATTTAAATATGGAAGAAAGTGGTGTTTTAAAGATAAACGCAATTGTTGGAGATGACAAAAAGGCAAAATTTGATGCAATGTCTAGGTTTGCCGTTAATTTTTCAGCCTCTCCAATCTTCACTGCGGTTCCAGAAAGACTTTCTAATTTATTTGAAAGATATGGAATGATAAACTTATCTACATCAGAAAACAGGAACTTGCTTCAGGCTATGATTATGTTTGGAATAATGCCAGGGATGGATAATGCTTCTGTGAATAAGGATGGATCTGTAAAGATAGGCATGAGAATGGGGGATCGTTCAATATCCGTAGATAAATATCTTATGTGCAATGCTAAACTTATAAGCTTTCTTTATGGTTATTATAAATTTGGAATGCTAGAATATAAAGAAATTCCAATGCTTGATGTTTTTTTCGAAAAACATAAAGAAGACTTGTATAAAAAAACAGAATACAAACTATCTAAAGATTATATTGCAGATCAAATGACTGTTAGTCATGATCCAGATATCTTGTCGAAAGGAAAGGATGTAGACAGAAGTTTTTTCTCTGAGCATTTAAATTATTATGATGATTTTAGATTTGAGAAACAGTATTCTGAAGTTAAAGATGATAGCTTTTTAAAGACTAACTTTTTGTACGTTCATGCATTCGGCTTGTTTAAGACAGACTTTAGAGTCTCTGATGGCGTTGACAGTCTTAATGATATGATAAGAGACTTTAGATCAAATAATCAAAAATTAGACCTGTCTTGTTACTATGTTGACAAATCAAAAAGTACGGTTAAAGATTTTCTAAACAAGGGTGTTCCATCAAAGGATAAAGTTATTTTGCTAATTGATGGTGAGGTTGTTTTTGCGAACACTATTGATTCAAAAACTATAGCTGAATATGGAAGCGAAAAAGGCTTTGAGGAGTTTAATGAAGAGATTTATAAAACACTGTTTTGGGACAAAAAAAGTTACGAATCTGCCAAGGAAAGCTCCTTTGAGGACGAGGTTGGTGAAGCTGTAATAAGAAACTGGTCTATAACCGGAATTATAATAAACAAATCTGGAGCATATCCTAATTCTGTAGATACAAAAGAATTGAGCATGATTTCTGCGATGAACAACATACCTGTATATCTCATTCTGGAAGACTCCGTTGCCTCTACCAGTCCAGACAAGCAGATCATTGAGATTAAAGAAGACGGAAAAGACCCTGTGTCTTTGGAGTTTAATGACGGACTGAAGGCTATGCAGGCGAGCATCGCCGAAAAGACTCTCAGGTCAAAAGAGTATCTTATTGGACGTGTCGATAATGTCAGATCTCCCAATGTTTTTGACAACATAATAAATCTTGAAAACTCAAAGCTTATTGGGAAAAAAGATGATGAAACATATGATGAAGATCCTGTATATTCTGGTGACGAAGAAATATATGAAAGCTCATATGTTGTAAATATAGATAAAGAAATTACAAAAGTATATAATAGTTTGGAAAACAAAGATTTGAATTTTATATTCGATCAAATACAAAATATAACTAAGTCTTCTGACACATATCTTTTAGACACTGCAAAGATTGATAATGTTATTTTATCAAAGCTAAAAAATACTAATTTCGACAAAGAAAGCACTTTAGAAAAAATTACAACGTTTGAGGGTAATTTTGCAGAGTTTGAATTGTCTTTGGTAAAAAACTTCATTACAAATTCTTTAGAAAATGAGTCGCCTAAAGATGCAGATGCAGATAGTGTGCTGGAAGACAAGCTTTCGAGTATGAAAAGAAGGACTTACTTAATTAGTAAAATATTTAAAGGATTTTAAGATGAAAAAAATAGCAAAATTAGCATATAAGCTTTACATGATGGGACTTGAAAAGGAGGCCGAGCTTGTTGATGGTCTCATTAAAGTTGCTGGTGATAAAATAAAATGCCCTAGATGTGGCCACATCAATGATCATGATGCAGAAGTCTGTTCTTCGTGTGGGTACGATTTTAAGACAAATCAGGAAAACGACGCTAAAGATAAAAAAAATAAAAAAGATGCTTGTTACTACAAGGTAAAGTCCAGATACAAAAAATGGCCAAGTGCTTATGCAAGTGGCGCTTTAGTTAAGTGTCGAGAGGTTGGCGCAAGTAATTGGGGTGAAGGCGGATCTAAAAAGAAAAAAAAGAAGAAATCTAAAAAAAGAAAATAAAACTTATCTTGTCTTATAATACAAAATACAGAACTGATGATTATATTAATTTTGGTTATATAATAGTGTATAGCTAAGGGATTGTAATGTTAAAGGTATCTTTTTTTGTTGCTTTGTCAATATTTTTAACAATAACTTTATTCTTATCAATTTATGGCATGGCATACATTGGAATAATTTGGCTAATAAAATTATTGAAAAATATAAAAAACAAAATTACGGAATAGCTTATGAAATTTTATACATTTATTAGGGAGTCAGATTTGAATTCGGTAATGGAGCATGGTTTGGCTTCGTCTATTGCTATTTCTAAAAATCCTAAAATATTATCCCATATCTTTAAAGACAAGGATGATCAGCAGAATTACATACAAAGCATAAATCCGCGTGATATAACACAAAAAGGTCCAAGCATTTTTTTTCAAAAACCTTTACCGGTATCTGAGATATTAGAAATAGACCCTGATCATATTTTAGGAGAAGATAACTATATCCTTTTAGAGCTGGATTATGAATCTATTAAAAAAGAAGAGAATGTTGATGTTTTTGGTTTAGAGCTAGAGCCATATTATTCTGATGAGGATTATGAAATAAAAAAAGATAAGATCGAAGGAGACTTGACAGAAGACTCAATAGAGAGCCTCTCAGCAATGAGCGCAGAAGAGGCATGGAAAGATTTTTCGCCTAGCTCTGGATACTTTGCACCAAACGTTCCCCACGGAGTTATTATAACTGATTCTGGATATGTTAAATCAAAGTATATAAAAGTTTCAAACGAATATATGAGAAAAGAATCAATCTCTAATTTGTTTTCTTTGTATAAGCTATCAAAAAAGAAAAAAAGAAAGCGCGGCGGCAAGTTAACTTCAAAGCCATCTTCAGAAAAGACTCTTAGAGATTGGTTTGCCAGAAAAGGCGGCAAGGGTAGCTCTTCTGGCTGGGTTGACTGTAACACCTGCAGGAAGGGGAAGTGCAAGCCGTGCGGAAGGCAAGAGGGTGAAAAAAGAAGTAAATACCCCGCTTGCAGGCCCACACCTGCGTCTTGCAAGAAGTATAAAAAAACAAAAGGTAAATCTTGGGGAAAAGGAGGAAAGAAAAAAAAGAAATCAAATGATTTAAGAGAATTGTTCCTTAAAATATCAAAAGAATTAGAAGTAGAAAAAACTTTTGAAAATGAGCTTGGAAACGAAATAAGTGTAAAGATAAAAGAAGTTTCTGATAAAAACAAAGACAAAAAGTTTGATGCGGTATCTATGTCGATTGAAGGCCCAACATCTGTGTCTGAAAACATTATAACATATATGGAAGCTATGGAGCTTCAAACTTCTTTGCAAAGTTTTTTAGATAAAAATAAAAAACGTAAGAGTACCGTAGAATGAACATTTTTAAAAAAATAAAAGAACAAATAAAGAACTTTAATCTTGGATTACTAAAATATCCTCCAAAAGAAGCAGAGGTTTGTGCAGGATGTAACAAAGCCCAAATTGTGCCTATCACCTCTCAAGAGAATTTTATAACTTTAACTGCCGAACACCATTATGGTTCGCTAAGAGATGGTAACATAGAAGTTTATAATATTTGCATGACATGCTTTGACAAGATGATAAAGGGTGAGCCTATATCTGTTAAGAATATATTTGAAGATATATAGTTTTTATTAATTTAAATATTTAATGATAGAGGAACATGATATGTCTAGTTACAGAATAGATTTTTTCAAATCTATTATATTAAAGAATGCTGTTTCAAAGCAGTCTATAGTAAATTTAGGTTACCCGGAAATATTTGCCTCATTTTTTATAGAGAAATTCGCGAATAACTCGTTCATAATAGCCAGGTGGATTAAAGAAATACTGGATGACAGTAAGAGTTTTTTTGATGACGATCCTTTTTATTTTGGTCTTATAAATGGATTTAATAACAATGCGAAAGAAGAAATGAATATGTATCTCGCATCTCAAAAAGGTCGAGATTTTTATTATAATTATTTAAAAGAAAGAGGCTTTGAAGTAGACTATAAGTATTCGTTTGAGGAAGAAAAAGACATCCTAGTAGATGATCTAAGAAAGTCTTTTAACAAAAGCGTTAAATTTAAAAGAGACTTGATAAAACAGATACACTCTGGAGAGATTACAAATATTTCAGAATATAAAAAACTCAATTATAATGATGCCTCAATGAAATATATGGATAAAAATATTGGGAATGAAAAAAACACAATTATTTCTTATCATGACGGGTATCGCTGGGTTGACTTCGGAAAAAGCTGTGACTGGCTAGGAAGAAAGATGAAAAACTGCGGCTCCTCTGGACTTACAGGTCTCGGTTTCGATAGCAGGATGTTGGCACTTCTTGACGAGAATAACAAGCCTCATGTAATATTAACAGACAATACTGATATTTCAACTGTCAGTTCAATCCAGGGTGCGGCTTCTTCTTCTCCAAAAGAAAAATATCATAACTATATAATTGATTTAATTAAAGAGTTAAATTTGAAATTTGATTTAAAAACAAATAAATCTATAAGTTTATATATTGATTTTATATTTCAAGATTTAGATCTTGAGAAGGAACTAGTATACAAAGGAACTTGGAAGGATATTTACAAATTAACAGTAGGGAATCGTATTTTTTACTCTGACGGCAAGCATATACTTGATAATGACTCTACCATCAAAGCCTATGAGTTTTTAGATTTAAAAGATGATGATGGGAACAAAGAATCACTGCAGAACTCGCTTACTTATATATTTTCTGGAGCAAAATTTAAATATGATCAGTTATCAGAAGAACTAGGAATAGAGTTCTATGATATAAGCAATGAAGAGTCTGCCAAAGAATATAAAGATAAGATTATTTTAAAATTAGGATATAGATTAATTGAAATTTTAAAATTTTCAAAAAAGAAAGATCCAAAAAAAGGAACGGGGAAAAAGCCAAAGGGTTCTGGAAGAAGATTATATACAGATGAAAACCCAAAAGATACCTGCTCCGTAAGCTTTACTTCTGCTTCTGCAATAAGAAAAACATTTTCTTCATCATGTTTTAAATCAAAATCTCATGCCAGGCAATCTCAGATAATTAACTTGGTACATCAAAGAGTTCGTGCGGCACACAAAAACGCTAAAGATCCGAAAGTTAAAAAAAGATTAAAAAGAGCTTTAGAGTATGCAGAGAAAAGAAAAGAAAAATCTAAAGAAAAGACGAAAAGACTGAAAAAAAATAAAAAAAGATCTTTTTTAATGTCAAATATATTTAAATCTGCCATGGAAGAAAGCAAAATCTTAGATTCTCGACTTTCTGCAATAGTTGAAAATCCTAGCTTCATGAAAGAGTATCTTGAAGAAAAAGGTGAAGAAGACTTTTATACATATTTAGAAAGCATGTTTGGGAAACCTATTGGAGAAGGTGGGTCAAGGCTGGCTTATCTTGTCGATGAATTTATATTAAAGATTGCAAAAACTCAATATAATGCTTTTAACAAAAATGGCATTAATGGAAATAAAAAAGAAGGTGAGTTTTATTTTAAATATCCAGAATTTTTACCAATAACTTTAGGTTTTGATAAAAATGGTTCTTGGATAATACAAGAAAAATTAACTCCATTTAAAACAGAAGAGGAGTTTTTTAGTTATTATTTAAATACGTTTATTTCTTCTGATAAAATAAAAAGCTTAATTCAATCCTTAGGTTATTCTAAAATTATAGATATAGCATATCAATGTTATGTCGCCTATCAAAGAAGCTACATTTATGGAAAAGATTTTTTAAATGATGCAAAAGGTCTTTTTATTGGATACTATGAAATAAAAAATGAAGATTTTGAAAAAATAAAAGAAAATGTTAAGTTTTTATTAGAAGAAGATAAAAAATTTATAAAATATTTAGATTTTATAAAAGAGTCAAAAATTAGACTTGGAGAGATAGGTCCACAAAACTCTGGATACGATAAGTCTGGAAATTTTAAAATATTTGACTTAAGTCATTAAATAAAAATAACATATTAGTGAGGATTTAAATGAAAAATTATCTTAGAAATTTATTAAAAAAGCTATCATCAGAAAACCAAAATAATGAAGTGCGCAAGTTATCCTCTGTACTGGTAAGTCTTGCAAAAATGGATTGTCCAAAAGCAACGCAAGATATAGAGATCAATACGGAAAATAGAAATGCAACAAGAGATGACCATGAATACGGCCCTCTAAATCCGTCAGAACCCAGCAGTCAGTATTGGGAGGGGATTGCAAAAAAGTGGAACGCAACGAAAGAAGAGGCTATGAAGTCTAGGTGTTATAATTGTGTAGCCTTTGACATAAGCCCTAGAATGAAGGACTGCATGCCTCTTGTAGACGAGGGTCTAAGCGAGAAGTATGGCGAAGAGATACCGGGATTCGACCTGGAAGAGCAAAGTTTAGAGTTCGGATACTGCTGGATGCACCACTTCAAGTGTTTGTCAGCGAGAACTTGCGACACATGGGCCGGGGGAGGTCCGATAGATGAGGACAAGACATCTTACAAGTGGCAAAAGAAAAACGATAATGCTTAAGGACTTTGTTTAGCTTGTTAGAAAAAGTCTGCTCTGCAGATTTGTAAGAAAATTTATAAGAGGATTTTATGTCAAAGATAAAAGGAAGTCAAATAAAAAGCGAAAGCATAACCGGTGGTCAAATTGAAAATGACACTATAACTGGAGATGATATAGATGAGTCTACACTTGTTATGACTTTAAATGATGTTCTTTTAGATGGTGCGTCTACAGACTTAACAATAAATAGTGGTAGCATTATCCCAAGCTCTGATGAGACTTATAGTTTGGGTTCAATGTCACACGCTTGGACAGATGTTTATGCCTCAAGTATAAATATGGAATTTTTAAACGCACCATCTAACCTGGCTATAGACTCCGGAGGAGATATATCCCTAGACGCGGATGGTGGGCAGATATTTTTTAAAGATAATGGTGTAACTTATCTAACATTTAATGTTGACGGGTCTCAAGATGAAGTTTCTGCAGTTGGTCATCTAAAGCTTACAGCGTCTGCCGACATAACTCTAAACGCACAGCAGGGCGATATTTACTTCAAGGACAACGGCACTCAGCGTATGAGAGTCGAAGACTCTACTGGCGATGTCGCTATAGGTAGTCACGCACCTCTATATAGACTTGATGTTAGAAAAAGCACATCCTCCTTTGTGATGAATATACAGCAAGAAAGCTCTGCGGCTGGTGCCGACATGCTCAGAATGGATTTTTCTGCAGAAACGGATCCAACTGGACAAATTATTTATGTATATGATCAGGACAATGACAGAATTTACCAAGTGGTTGGAAATGGAGTCGGAGGTTCTTCTGTAAGCACATCTTTTACTGCGGGTCATGATACAGTAGTGCCTCAAGGCTCTGGTGTGATACCTGGAATGATTGTGGAAAGCACAGGGGTTTTATGGTACAAACCTACAGGCGTCACGTCTGAAACCGCACTTCCAAAGTGTAGGCTTACAGACACTAACGGGTCGAAAACAGTCTTCGGAGTAGTGGCGGGCTTCCCAGAGGCGGCGCAGGTAAGTCAGGATAATCTTCCATATACACACAACGGCTATATTATGGCGCCCTCATTCCCTTCTTATGCAAGAAAAGCGGGTGTTTCTGATACAGAATGGAACATCGGCACCATGTCCATAGGAGAGGGTGTTGTCTGGGTAACAGATATTAATGGTCAAGTAGCAAATGGTGATTACATTGAGTCATCTGTAATTTTAGGCCACGGGAGGAGGCAGGACGATGACCTGATGAGGTCAAAGACCGTAGCAAAGTGTACAGAGGCAATAAACTGGCCTGAGGTTACTGAGACAATAGAGTATGGGGGAGTGGCATATAAGAGATACTTGTCAAGCTGCACTTTTCACTGTGGTTAGCAAAATTGTTATATGGTGATTTTGTGTATTTATTTTTTGATTATTTATTTATTTATTTTTTTATCAATAGATAGCAAACGATCTTGAGACATTGACTATTAATAAAAATATGGTCTTAGATATATCTTAGCATAAATTACACAATAATTTACTTATATTAATTTATATTATTAAAAATTCGATATTATAAAATCAAAGTACATTCGCACAAGATGCGACTTTACTTGTTATGGTCATATTTATGTTTTTTATTTAAGTATTTAAAAGTTAGTTTTGGTTTTTAAAACAAAAACAGGAGCTTAAAATGGCTATTCAAGAAATTAAAAGGAAACAACTTAAAGATTCCATAATTGATTCTAGTAAGTTGGATTCTGCATCGGTCACTACCGCAAAGATAGATGGCGATGCAGTTACTATAAGTAAAATTGAATCTCAAAAACTAAAAGATATTGACGGACTTTCTCACGAACAGGGTGGTATGGTTATTAGTGATGGAAGTAATTTCATTATGCAAACAGAAGATACTCTTAGAGCCTCTATAGGTCTAACAATCGGTTCTGAAGTCCAAGCGCATGACACAGACCTTGATGCAATAGCAGCACTTACACCTGCTGATAATAGCATTATAATCGGGAATGCTTCGAACGCATGGAGTGCAGAGGCACCTTCCGCAGCAAGAACTTCTCTTGGTTTGGAGATTGGAGCAGACGTTCAGGCATATGATGCAGAGCTTGCAGCTATCGCTGGTTTAGCTTCTTCTGCCGACAAACTTCCATATTTTGACGGATCTGAGTCCGCAGCACTTACTGACTTCTCTTCTTATTCAAGAACCCTTCTTGATGATGCAGACGCAGCTGCGGCCAGAGTGACTCTTGGCTTGGAAATTGGCGTTGACGTACAGGCCTTCGATTCACAACTTGCAGACGTTTCAGGGTTATCCCCTACTGATGGAAACATCATTATTGGTGATGGAAGCAACTTTGTGCTTGAGGCTGGAAACGTAGCAAGAACTTCTCTTGGGTTGGGTACTGGTGACTCTCCAACCTTCTCTGCGTCTACAATTTCAAATGCTCTTGAAGCAGGAGAATTAGATGTGACAGGTGGTGTTTCAATAGGGTCTACCCTTGATATGAATTCTAGCGTAATTCTCGGACTAGCTACTCCAAGTGCAGATTCTCATGCGGCAAATAAGGCATATGTCGATTCGATCGCTCAAGGTCTTGACATTAAAGAAAGCGTGAGAGCTGCAACATCTGCAAACATCACCCTTAGTGGAACTCAATCAATTGATGGCGTATCCATACTTGCTGGAGAGAGAGTTCTTGTAAAAGAGCAGACAGATGCCTCTGAGAATGGAGTCTATATTGCAGACTCTGGCTCTTGGACAAGGTCTGAAGATATGAGTGCAGGATATAACGCGTCAGGCTCCTTCCTTTTCGTAGAAGAAGGTTCTTCGTTTGCCGACAATGGCTTCGTCTGTGCGTCTGATGATTCTGCAGATACAGTTGGTACTGATGATCTTTCTTTTCAGCAGTTCTCAGGTGCAGGTCAGATTACTGCCGGAGAAGCATTGTTGAAGACTGGAGACTTACTCGACGTACAAGTAGATGACTCTTCTATTCAGGTTGACTCTGATTCTCTTAAAGTAAAAGCACTGGGAGTAACAAATGCGATGCTTGCCGGAAGTATTGAGAACTCAAAGTTAACATATAGCTCAATATCAGGAATATCTCTTGGTTCTAGTTTAGGAACGCTCTCTCCTTCTTCCAACTCTGGCCTTGCCATCTCTGGAACTTATGATGGTTCCTCTTCTGTCAGTATGGGATTGGACTTAGAAACATTGAGCGCTGGTACATTCTCACTATCTTCATCCAGCATTGCTTTTGTAGACGGGTCTGGAGATACTGTAAAGTCTAGCTTTGGCCTTGTGGTTAGAGAACTTTTGGGATCTGGATTAGGATACAATGCAAGTGATGAAGTTGAGATAAACATAGAAAGCGGCTATGCGGCAGACTCCCTAAGTACTTCCGCCACTGTAGAGTCTATATCTGTAAAAGAATTTGACGCATCAGACTTTGGAATTACAGCATTTGGTAGCGCACAGCAGTTTTCGCAAGTTTACCTTAATGGAATTCTTCAGAAAGGTCTTGTAAGCTCAACTCTTGCCAGTTCAGACTACTCCTCTTTGAACTCTGGTAATCATGACTACATTATGGACATGTCTCTTGACAAATTGCACTTTTTGAACACAGACATTGATTCTGGAGATACTGTATTCGTATACTGTGCATATGAAAGCTATGGCGGAGGCGGCGGAGGCGGTGGTTCTTCATACTCTTTCCCTAGCAGTGCATTCTTCATTTTAAATGGGTCTGATTCCAATAGTTATAGCGGAAGTGGTTCGACATGGAATGATGTTTCTGGAGAGGATAACGATGCGACATTCCAAAACTCACCATCTTACGACTCTAGCACGAACCTGTTTAGCTTTACAGGTTCTGAATATGTGGAACTGCCATCTGGATTTGCCGACTTCTCTAATGGATTCACAGCTTTCTTTGTTGCGAATTTTGGAACTGCTCAAAGCTGGGAGAGAATATTCGACTTTTCAGTTGGAGGAAATACAGATCACGCCTTTAACATAGGTAGACATAACAACACAGACAAACTTAGTATGCAGTGGTACAAGGTTGCTGAGGATAACTCAAATAGAAGCATACAGCCTGAAGTGATAGTGAATAATCAACTAGCTTCATATGCCATAACTGCTGACGGTACAAATGCAAAGGTTTATCGCAATGGAACTTTGCTCAACACTATAAGTTTTCCTTATACTCTATCAGATACTACAAGAACTCAAAATTGGATCGGTGCATCTAGAGCGGGCAGTAGCGAAAATTTGCGAGGAACTCTTGGGTTTGCTGCAATATGGCAAAAAGTCCTTACTGGAGCTGAAATTGAAGAGATACATGATGAATATGCTAATGACTTTGGTCTTTCATCATCAGAAGGCTTATCCTCTTCTGGAGATTCGGCTTTATCAGAGGTGGCTTGGAACTCCGCAACTGGCATAACTGAGTGGGATATGGATACTGATGGTACTGACGATTCTATAAAGCCTACAACGGCAAACGATAGTTGGTATTCCACAACATCTAGCTCCACATATACTCTCTCTGCTGGTTACAACCTTGAAATAATAATGGCTCCGAGATACACTGGAGGCAACGGTAACGGTAACTGGACACATGCTCACTTAACTGTGTTTAACGGGTCTACAAACTATGGCGGAGTTTATTTCAAAACTACGGCTCAGAGAGTTCATTTGACTTCAATGAACGCAGCATCCGGTGCTTCAACCGTAAATTACATAGCACCATTCGGACCAGGAGTTAGCTCTGGAAATGGCGCACACTGGAATTGGGGTGGAGGAACAACTGGAACTACGGATAATACTGATGCTGACAATAACTTCAAGATTATCTGGCAAGACCAGGGTGACGGAACTCACGCTATGAGACTTTTCCAGAAAGGAAGTGATGATGCATATTGGGAGATCGACTCTTCTGGGATAGGCACTATTCCGAACGGGACTACGGTAACAATCCAGGCAGGTTTCCACGGCTCTGCTCAGCTTAACTTTGTAAAAGCAGGCATTGTATCTGTCTAATAATATATAATAAATTGAAAATGCTGTGACCGGGGAAACCCGGTCTTTTTTTCAGCTAATATTTTTTATTTTTTAAAAAAGGTGTGTTATGAAGAAAAAAGATGACATTAGCTATAGCTTTACAAATGAGTTAGATAATGAAATTAATTTAAGTTTAAAAAATAAATACGATAGAAATGATGTAAAAAATTTTCATGGGGTAAGTGTAAAAATGAAGGGTCCCAAAACTTATATAGATGATACATTTACATACAGAGAACTAAAAGAGCTGAATCATTCTTTAGATAAAATTTTAGAGGACCAAGAAAGTGAGGCCAAAGACTACAGTAAGCCAAGAAAAAAAAGTAGCAAAAGATGGTCTTCAAAATATAAAAAGTCTATAAATTGTAATAATCCAAAAGGTTTTTCTCAAAAGCAATATTGTAAAAGAAAAAAAAGTGGTGGAAAATACAAAGAGTCAAGAGCTTTAGATCTTCAAAGGATACACAAAGCAGCTTCTGTCCCCTACACAGAGAGTGGTAACTTGAGAAAGTTCTCATCGAACACGAATCCAGAAGACTTGATTTGGCACAGAGATGATGAGGATAGAAAGATACATGTATTATCTGGTAACAATTGGATGTTGCAATTTGATAACGAAATACCAACGAAACTTGAAATAGGCAAAGATTATTTTATTAATAAAAATTCGTGGCACAGAATATTAAAGGGCGAGCAAGATTTTGTTATAAAAATATCATCTAATAACAACATATACGACAAGCAGAAACAAAGATCAGTGCTGTTGGAGAATGCAAAAAAGATATTCGGCATAACTCAATTTATAGAGCAAGCAGGATATCTCTTGGCAGATGGGACCATGCTGGACTTCTCTGGTGGTGGAGGCTTCGAAAGGGTTCTTGACCATAGAGGTATAGAGGGTGCTTTTGATGGGGAATTTGAAAAGTTTATACCTAGTTATGACAAATACAGTACCAGTCGAACAGATGTCATGAATCACTTTATGGTAATAACACAGGCGATAAGAATTATGCTTTATGATGATGGAATAGGATTCGACATCGAAACTTCAATGACCGAAGAGCAAAAAAGTATGATCGAGTCAATCACAAGAGATATAAAAAGATATAAGAAGCTAGATTGGATTCAGGTAATGAAGCGTGGAGAGCAGCCCAGGATGTTTGACTCATATGAGATTTCAGAGGCGAAAAGATACATGTCCGGAGACTTTTTATTTTCAAATAATGATTCCTTTGAAGAGATGATCGACAAAATACAGTCTTGTTCAGAGTCTGAGATATATGACTTAAACAAGGTTCATGATGTTAGGATTAAGAACCTCGGTAATGACGCTTACGAGCTAGACTTTTCAAATTCTTACTTTAAATTTGAATTCAAAAACAGTAAAAATTATTCTGACTCAAAATATCCTCATATTTTAATTTTTGAAAACGGATCTTTGGACAACATCGAAGATTGGGTTGATGAAAATGAAGAATATTTAAATGATTATGATTTAGATGAGAAATATAAAACAAATTAAAACTATTGAGTATAATAAACTTGTCTAAAAAATAATTTAGACTTAACACACAATACACACACAGCAGGAAAAAATATGTCAAGTCCATACGAAATGAGAAGTCAACTTCTTCACCAAGCTCAGAATATACTACAGGTTAGGTATGAGTCAAGAATGCAGCAGTACCACGTACTCGTTCAGCAAGCAATTAAAAACGGAGATGATGCTTCTAAAGTTAAACTGCCAGAAACTCCAAACCAAGAAGAAATTCTAAAAGTAGCATCAGATCTTTATGAGTTTGTAAAAAAGAAATAAAGATAATTATGATCAACCTAAAAGACACCACTTGGTGTCTTTTTTTTATCACTTAATCTACTAAGATCTTTAATTAATTATGCATAGCAAATACATTATGAATATAATCATTTTATGAAAAAGAAAGATCTATATATAATACAATGCGATAGGACGGGCGCTTTTAAAATCGGTATAAGCATGAATGTTGAAAAGCGTCTAAAAACTTTGAAAACTGGATGTCCATATGAAATAAAGCTCATATTACATCTGGAGGGGCGCTCTGATCTTGAGAAAAAATTGCACAAAATGTTAAAAAAGTATAGAACATCAAAGGGCAATCAGGAGTGGTTTTCTTTTGACGGCATGGCTTCTTTGCCAGATTATATTTATGAACAATTTGATCTAGAAATGGTAAATACTTGGTGGGAAAGTTAAAATATATATAAAATATATATACGAATGTATATACTATATACTAATGGAGTTAATAATGCTTGTGTTAGAAATAGATAATGTATCTGGAAAGTTTACAGGTAATCTAGATAAGTATGTAGTTGAAAAGATAAAGGTAAATACATCCTACTTTCATCAGGGTGCTATGTTTATGGCGAAATTTTCTTCTAAGTTCAAAGGATGGAACGGAAGGATAGATTTATTCAGAAACAATAAATTTCCAATAGGTTTACTGGATGTGGTTATACCTATACTAAACAAAAGTAAAGTTGAGTATAGGATTATAGACAAGAGGGCTGTTATAAAATATGGGAAGCCACTACTTCTAGATGCGTCTTCCGGTTTTGAGGCAAGACCATATCAAAAAGAAGCCATTGATATTTGCAAGAAAAAAGGATCGGGCATCGTAAAGATAGCTACGGGTGGTGGTAAGACTTTTGTGATCTCCTCTATAGTTGGAAACTATAATATAAAAACTGTAATTTATGTTATTGGGGTTGAGCTATTGCATCAAATGAAGTCAACACTAGAAAGAATGTATCCAGAGCTTGATGTTGGAATTATCGGAGATGGTATCTGTAACATCAAACAAATCAACATTGCAACGATATGGTCTGCAGCGGCAGCATATAATAAGAAGATTGAGGTTTATGACTCAGATGTCTCAATGGATAGAAAAGTTAAAGATTTGGATAAAGAAAAAATAAGAGATATGGTTGAGGGTGCCGAGCTTTTTATTCTGGACGAATGTCAATATGCCGCAGCATCAACGGTGCAGTTCTTGCATAAAAATAGCAAGTCTGCAAGACACAGGTTCTTATTCTCTGCATCTCCTTGGAGAGATACTGGTGATGATATATTAATTGAGGCAGTCGGCGGTAAAAAAATATTTGACCTACCCGCGTCAGACTTGATAGCAGATGGATGGCTCGTTAGACCTCAAATTCATTTTTTAGAAGTTCCGACTTTAAGAGGCGTGGGCAAGAAATATCAAGAAGTATATAAAAACTATATTGTTGAAAATGAAATAAGAAATGACCTAATATTAAAAGCTACGAAGAAGCTTGTTGCTGCAGGCAAAAAGGTTCTGATCCTGGTGGTCAGAGTTAATCACGGAAGCGTATTAATGGAAAAGCTAAAAGAACACCTAACAGTTGCTTTTTTGGATGGTCAAAAATCATCAAAACAAAGGCTTTCAACAATACAAATGATGAAGAGAGGAGAGCTGGACGTTCTTATAGCTTCTAAAATATTTGATCAAGGTGTTGATATACCTGAGTTAGATGCACTAGTTCTGGCAGGATCAGGCAAGTCTTCTGGTCGTGCTTTACAAAGAATAGGTCGAGTGATTAGAAAGTTCCCCGGAAAAGAAAAGGCAATTGTTGTAGAGTTTTTTGATAACTGTAAATTTTTAAGAAATCACTCTGAGGCCAGAATAAACATTTATAAAACCGAACCATTATTTAAGATTATCAGGCAAAGAAAAAAGATGTAAATTTAAAAACGCCATATAAGAAAGTGACGATAATGTTACCAGCAATGAAGGAGACGCTATGAATCTTAAATTTTATGTTGGTAACACGGTTTTTCAAAACATAGAGGATTATATGGATATACAAACTTTTTACGACAAAATAGAGGGCTGGGTGAGGTCAGATAAGTCATCTTGGAATCATATCACCTTGATTGGATATTTCTGCCATAAATACCAGCAGAAGTACGGTGTTCAATACAAGATAACGTCTTGGAAAGGCAACCCCGGCAAAACAAAAGAGTCTAGAGACATATCAAAGGTTTGCAAGCAGCTTAAGAATCCAGAGCATGGATGGACCGAAGATAAAGCTTCCAAAAAGGACAATATCCTAAAAGTATATAACTATATTAATTGGGTTTTTGATTATAAGTTTAGAAGCAAGCAAGTAAATAGTACTGGACTTTTGGTTAACGGCACTCTTTTAAACGAATTCGAGAAGATGTATATTAAGAGTTTGAAAGAACACAGGTCAAAAAAGAAGTCCAAGTCTATAGATCAGTGGATTCTTGATAACACCCCGGATATTGCGGGAGACTACCAACTAGGTACCAAAAATAACATTCAGATATTCTATAAGTTTATTGAGACTAACTCAATACCAGAAGATAGTGATGAGTATAAATTATATAATTATTTAAAAAAGATGGAGAAATAAATGAGTGACTTAAACAAGCAGAGAGTTGTTGTGTACCTTTCAGGAGGATGGCAAATAGATGGTGTGGTTTTTAAAGAAGATGAGAAAAGACTTGTTCTGAATAAGGGTGCAAATGTTGTTGTTGTTATGAAAGAACATATATCGGCACTAGAAATAGTTAAAGAAGCTCCTAAGAAAAAACCTGTTGAGAAAAAGCCAGAATCAATATTTCCTGACGGTATAAGGCCGTTTCAAAACACAGGTAGCCCTGATGATGGATATGTTTCATTTCCGTCTAGCCTTATAGCTCCGGGACTTCAAAATAATAATGATGAGTTTGCAATGACAGCTGGTAAAAACTCTGGTGAAATTAACTTTAGGACTAAAGATGAACAATAGTAAACTTGAAAGGAAACAGAAAAAATGCATTTCAGAATGCAAGCATTGCTCCGGGAAGGCTTGTGGAAAATGCCAGTCAAAAGCAAATCGATACCAAAAGTATCACGACGCCAATATTCCAACATTCTTTTGGGATGAATCGATATCTAAGTTTGGTGGTAACAAAATATTTAAAAACAAGATACGAGAAACCGCATCGGACTTAGATGGAATGTACGACTCCGGAAAGTCTTTGATACTAGTAGGAGGCCTAGGCACCGGTAAGACGTATATGTCCTGCTGTATGCTTAAGTTGGCGACAATAAAGGGGTATTCTTGTTGGTACTCAAGCATGATGGAAGTTGTTAATAAGATCGTTTCAGAAAAAGACAATTCTTTTATCTCTAGAATTATGAACTCTGACTTCTTGGTGTTGGACGAATTTGATTCGCGTTGGATTTTTCCATCTGAAAATGCAGAGAGAATGTTTTCTTCAAATATGGAATATATTATTCGGAATAGATTTCAAAATCAGTTACCAACAATTATCTGTTCAAACACTTCTAATGTTGATTCTGTACTCAAAGATTTTTATGGAGAAGCCTTTTCAAGTCTTAAAACGAAGTACGCGGAGGTTGTGTATGTTGCAGGAGGCGATCTAAGGAGGAAGCATGCTTGATTTTAAAGTTATAAAGTGGATGACGAAAGGACCAATAGAGTACAACTATATTGTTAGAGAATTTGACGAAGATCTTGTAAAGGAAGTTTTTTATCGAGATTTAAAAGATACTGTTTCAGAGATATTTTCTTACTATAATCGACACAAAGTTACACCGTCAGCCTCAGTATTGAAAGATTCTCTTGACGACAAGGGTCTAAACTCAAGTTTTGTGGATGACATTTACAATTCAGAGGTTACAGAGAACGAGATTGGATTTTATGTAGATAAAATAAAAAACAGATATAATAAATATATTATAAAGACTCTAATTAAAGATTTCGAAGATGAAGACTCTGATATTTTAGACATTAATTCACAAATAAAAAACATTATAGGTAAAACAAATAGGCTTTACAAAGCAGATGTTTTTTCGGAAGGAAGGCTCTCTGATTCGACCAAAGATAGAGTCGGTGAGTATGAGTTTACAAAAAATAATCCCAATGCAAGAAGAGGTCTTCAATCAGGTTTTAAGGATCTTGACGAGTATACCTGGGGCTTGAAAAATTCAGAGCTTATGGTTATCGGTGGGGCATCTTCTTCGGGTAAGTCTTTGTTAATGATGAACATGGCTCTGAACGCATGGAGGGGAGCCAATGACCCTACAACTGGAGAGGTAACCGCTAATGATGGCAAAAACGTCTTATATATATCATTGGAGATGTCCAAAAAGCAATTAGAGCAGCGTGTTGATGCAAACTTAGCAGATATACCACACAAAAGTCTTATGAGAGGTAGACTTAGTGAGGAGGAACATTCTAAATGGATTCAGTCATTGAGGTTTCAAAAGAAATATGATAAAACATTTTATATTTTAGACATGCCAAGAAACTCAACAATGGCTGAGATAGAAGCCAAGTTTGAAATTATTCGAGGTATATTCAAGCCAGAGGCAGTTTTTGTAGATTACCTTCAGCTAATGTCTCCATCAACAAAGTCAACGGGGCAGGACTGGATGGATGTAGGAAAAGTCGCAGAGGAACTTCATGAATTTTGCAGAAAAAAAGATTTGCCGGTCATTACTGCGGCTCAAAGAAAGGCTAGTGCTAAAAAGTCATCAAAACAATATAAAGACAATGTCGATATTGAAGACCTGGGTAGATCAAAAATGATTGGAGATAACGCAACAGTTGTTTTACTGATAGGCAAAAGAGAAGATGAACTTCTAAGAGAAGATATGGAAATCTACGTAGTGAAGAACCGTGATGGTGCAAAGGGTAAGATTCTTTTAAAGAAAAAGTTCGAGAACTCAAGTGTTATTGATATACCGGAAGGATGGGGAGATGATGAGGGTGATGAAAATGAAATTTAATATTTTAAAAAAGGGAAGTATTGTAAAGATGAAGAATGATCAAAAAGAATTAAATTACTTTATTACAAAAGTTTCTAAGAAAGATAAAGAAGTATGTGTAATCCCTATAGTGTACGAAGACATATTTGAAGAAGTCCCCTTTAAACTTTGCTTATCTTTTTCTGAGATAGAAAATATAAGTAAACCGAGCAAGATTGATCTCATGTATCTTTTAGGTAAGAAAAATAAACTTATAAATAATGCAATAAAAAAAGTACTAATTAGTTAGATAGTATATAGCAGTTGGGTAGTTATGGTCAAATATTTATTTAAATGTAAAGAGTGTCTCATTGTAGACGAAAAAAATATGACACTAGAAAAATATATAGAAACCAAAGATAATGTGACATGTAATAAGTGTAATTCTCTTATGACAAGAACATTTAAAAGTTTTAGTTTTATAGTAGATAAGTCTAGCCAAGAAATAGCAGAAGATTTAGTCATAGAGAAGAATAAACTTAAAGAAAAAATAAATGCCGGAGATATTAAGACGATCTCCGATATTTTTGGAAGCGAATAAGGGGGATAAGATGAGCTTGCTAAGGAAATTAAAAAAATATCAAGATATTTCTCAAAAAGAAAAAGAAGAAATGACTCTTGAGGCGTACATAAAATTATTGAAAAAGAATCCGGACATCCACAAAACCTCTCACAAGAGAGTTCTTGACATGGTGATGTCACATGGCGTGGAAAGAGATGAGGAAGGAAAAGTTGAAAATTATAAATTTTTTGAGCAAGAAATTTTTGGAATTGAAAACTCAATTGAGGAAATAATGTCATATCTTCGTGCGGCAGCAGCAGGTTCTGAAGTCGGTAGAAGAATACTTCTTATGTATGGACCAACATCGTCAGGCAAATCTCAGCTATCTATAATGTTGAAAAAAGGTCTTCAAGAATATTCAAGAACAAAAGAAGGTGCGGTTTATGCTTTGGCAGACTCACCAATGTTTGAAGATCCTCTTGTATTAATTCCAGAAGAAATGAGAGAGGACTTCGAGAAGGAGTTCGGCATAACAATTATCGGACAGCCAAGTCCTCCACTATCTTTTCTTGTAAAAGAAAAATATAATGGAGATTTCCTGTCAATGCCGGTAAAAAGAATTTTCTTTTCTGAAATTGATAGAGTTGGCATCGGAACATTCGTACCCTCTGACAAAAAGTCTCAAGACATCTCTGAGCTTGTCGGATCTATTGATCTTAGTAAAATTGCAGAGTACGGAACAGAATCTCATCCTTTGGCATATAAGTTTGACGGAGAGTTAAACATTTCCAACAGAGGCATGATGGAGTTTGTAGAGATGCTGAAGGTTGACCAAAAGTTTTTATATGTACTTTTAACTTTGGCTCAAGAAAAAAACATCAAAACAGGAAGATTTCCCCTTATCTTTGCTGATGAGTTTTTGCTAAGCCATACTAACGAAACAGAATACAATAGATTTTTGGCAAAAGACGAAATGGAAGCTTTGCACGATAGAATAATCGTAGTAAAGGTTCCCTATAACTTAAAGATATCAGATGAAGTTAAAATCTATGAGAAACTTATAAATAAATCAAATTTAAAGAGTATACATATAGCGCCCTACTCGCTATATTGTGCGGCTTTATTTGCAGTACTCTCAAGATTAAAAACATCTAAAAATGAAAAGATAAGCTTACTAAGTAAGGCGAGACTTTATAATGGTGATAAAATTGATGACTTTACAGAAAAAGATATCCCAATTCTAAAGTCTGAATTTGATGCAGAGGGTATGGGAGGCATATCGCCTAGATACGTTATCAACAGACTGGCTTCCATTCTGGCAGAAGACTCGATCACATGTCTCACACCAATTGATGTTATCAGATCTATTAAAAAAGGCTTTAAGTCTAACCCAAAATTAGATAAGAAAGAAATCGAAAGACTCGAAGATATACTAACAACTGTAATTTCTGAATATTCAAAAATTGCTAAAAACGAAGTTCAAAAGGCATTCTTTGTTAACTTTGAATCTGAAATTCAAAACCTTCTTAGCAACTACATGGACCATGTAGAGGCGTTTCTTGATGGGTCAAAAGTAGAGGACGAGTGGGGAGATCTGCACGAACCTAATGAAAGACTTATGAGGTCTATTGAAGAGAAAATCAAAATCTCTCAATCGGGAAGAAAGAGTTTTCGACAAGAAATTTATAGAAAAATGTTAAAGTCTGCTGCAAAAGGCGGAGAGTATAACTATAAAGAGCATCCAAAACTAAAAGAAGCTCTTGAAAAGCAGCTTTTTGATGAAAGACAAGATGTGATTAGAATTACAGTATCATCAACAACAAAAGATGAAGAGACATTAAAGAAGATTAATGTCATTGTAGAAACTCTTGTAGACAAGTATGGTTACTCTGTAGAATCAGCTAACAAACTTTTAAGATATGTAAGTTCGGTTATGGCGAGAAACTAAGATGTCTGATCTTTCTGATATCTGGAAGTTAAAGCAGAGGAGTAAGCGAGACTCCTCTCGCCATAAAGAACTTGTAAAGAGAGCTTTGAAAAAAAACTCAAAAGAAATTATAAATCAATATGATGTTATAACTACAGACGGCGACAAAAAAATAAAAGTTCCAATAAAATATTTGGAGCAATATAAATTTAAATATGGCAAGCTCTTTGACAAGAAAGGCGTAGGCCAAGGCTTGGGCGGCAAAAAAGGTACAAAATATCGAGTCGGCAAGAAACCAGGTCAAGGCAAGAAGGGGGAGCCGGGAGAAGAAGAGGGCGAGGTCGCTTATGCTGAAGTGACTTTGGATGAAATGGTAGACATTCTTATAAAAGAGCTGGATCTGCCGTGGATGGACCAAAAGGCTTCATCAAAAATTGTTGCAACTGAAGAAGTGTTCTCTTCTGTTGAGAAAAAAGGACTTTGGTCTAATCTGGACTTAAAGAAAACTTTACTGAATAATATAAAAAGAAATATATCAAAAAAGAGTGAAAAACTTATTGGCGATTTTTCAAATGATGATCTTAGATTTAAGAACTGGGAAGAAGAAAACGAGTACTCTTCAGATGCGGCAGTATACCTTCTTATGGATAGGTCAGGGTCTATGGACGGAGAGAAAACTCAAATTGCAAAAACATTTTACTTTTGGATGGTTCAGTTCTTAAAAAGAAAATACAAAAAAGTCGAACTTGTATTCATTGCTCACGACTCTGTCGCAAGAGAAGTTACCGAAAAGGAATTCTTTTCAATAAGCAGCTCTGGAGGAACAAAGTGTAGTACGGCATTCTCTCTTGCTTTAGATATCATGAAGAAAAGACATCCAAAATCAAGTTATAACAATTACTTGTTTGAGTTTTCAGATGGCGACAACATTAGCTTTGATAATAAGATATGCTATGAGATCATACAAGAACTCTTACCACTTTGTAGAGCTATCGGGTATGGAGAGATCATTCCAGATTCAGAATATCCACACTGGTTTGCAGAAGAAAAGTTACTTTCTT
>Ga0181373_1000100_pt1 | contig 24002 bp, 42 predicted proteins | sample LowvirmetaG_3_FD_130159 | JGI IMG/M metagenome (GOLD analysis project Ga0181373, IMG submission 130159) | Marine viral communities from the Subarctic Pacific Ocean - Lowphox_09 viral metaG | ecosystem: Environmental > Aquatic > Marine > Oceanic | place: Subarctic Pacific Ocean | collected... | reverse complement strand
GCAGCTTTTAACTTTAAACTTAATTCTTTTAATTCTTTTTCCATAATCAATCCTTTTTTAAATATATAATTATTAGCAAGTTTAAATCATGTTTCGGAGCAATTTTTCAAGCTCTTTTGTTCGATCCTCTTTCTTTTTCAAATCGTCTTTTTTTTCAGAAGGTTCTTCTTTATCTTCTTTCTTCATCTCTTCAATATATCTTTTTAAAATTTTTTCAAACTCAGATTCTTCCAACATAAATTCTCCAAAAAAAAGCCCATCATAATGACAGGCTTAAATTAATAGTTTTATTTTGAAATTATTATTACATATTTATCTATAATAATATTGCAAATTTTTCAATATATTTATTATTTTCTAAAGATTTAAATTCATATTTTTCAATGACCTCCAACAATCCAGTTTTGTTTAGAGATGATTCCCAGAACTCAATATTGTCTTTTTCAGATCTTAAGTCTCGCATTTTAATTAAATTATAACCAATCATGTAATTATCTTTAAACTTTTGATCTAACATTTTTTCGCTTAAAGATCCATTCTTTAATATCTTTTCAGCTGTAACTTTTCCAATTCTAGGAACACCAGGAATATTGTCAGATCTGTCACCAACCATAGCTTTCCAAGAAACATAATCATAGTCTGTTTTATTGCGATACTTTTTAGCAATAGGATTATATAATTTTACATTATCCAATTCGTTTATAACTTGAATGTAATCAGTATCCGAAGATACAATTATAACCTCATCATCTTTAGAGCATTCATTTTTGGAAAGATAATAAATAACATCATCAGCCTCTTCGTCTTTATGATAGGCAACAGTTAAAGGCAAATGATTTTTTGCAATAGATATGATTTCCTTTTTCTGTCTACGAAAATTTTCCCAATAAGCAACCTCTTCTGGATCTGTTTTGTCAATCTTTCGATTTGCTTTATAATCTTGAAACATTTCTTGTCTTGCTTTTGGTCGGCCATCTAAAACAAAATAAATCTTATCTGCTCCATATTCTTGGTATGTTGCCTTTAAAAGATTTAAAAAGTTATAGACCATAGTCCAACCTTCTAAGGTTTCTTTACCTCCACCAAAACGGAAGCGACAGCGATGAATCATATTGTATGCGTCTAACATTAAAACTTTCATTATTTAATCCTTAATTTTATTTTATGTAATTGTTATTTTTATAAAGTTTGAATTCCATATGGAACAAAAGAAGAGGTTACAGGCTTATTATCAACCCAATGATACTGTTCTCCACCGCTTATTCTTGGCTTATTATAACACACAGACTCAAAAGGAAAACCATGATTTTTAAGCCAAGCCTCTGTAACCTCTGCATGTTCTGTTGTTCGAGCGGTGAAAAAGGTTATTCTTCCACCTTCTTTTTGCAAATCAAGAATCATCTCTAATGCTCCATTGATTGGCTTTGCAGTTAAGAATAACTCAGGTGTTTCATTAGGAATGTCTTCACATACAGTTCCATCAATATCTATTAGCCATACTTGTTTCATTGTAACTCCAGATTAAAATGAGAATAGGTAACTTTCAAAAGAGCTTAATACTATATCTAGTGATATATTTCTTCCGCCCCCTACTTCTAAATAATTTAAACTTCCGTCTTTATTATATTCAAATATCAAAGTTTCTTTCCCGTTATCAGAAACGCAATATTTTTTATTGTTATAAAAAACTTCTGCAAATTGTCTTTTTTCTTTTCTTTCAATTTTTAAAACTTCCATTCTTTTCTCCTTATTGTTTAGAAAATCTATAATATTTACCTGTATTCCAAATATAATCATCAGATACCCTTAGCCCTTTTTTCAGACACAATCTAGCATATCGACAAGTAGAGACCATATTCCCATCTTTTATAGAAACAAAATGCTCATTTTTATACGGATTATATGATGCCGCCACCCATTCTATATCTCCAATTTTAGCTATCTCTTCATCTGTCTTTAAAGCACATTCGTACCCCATAACATAGGCATGCACATTTTTCTTTTTTTCTTTTAATACTCTTGCTCTACCTCCTTTTTGAACTCTAAAGATAGGCGACCTTAAATCTATTTTATCTGTGTGTCGAATTACTTTACCTTTATTATCTCCCTCTAAAGCTACAACTGAGAATAACTTTTTATGAAGATTGAAATATACTTTTACTTTCATAATTAAATTAAACCTTTTATCTTTTTTAAATATTTAGAATAATCCAAACTATTATCCTTATCCTTGTCAGAAGTGCTTATGTTATTTCTATTGTATAAGAAACGAAATATGTCCACAATAGACTCGAAAACACCATCAACATCATTAGGCTTAATTCTTAAAGTGTCATCGTCTATCCATACAGTTAAAAGGTCATCATATATTGTTCCTAGAGAAATAGTGTAACCTTCTGTGGTGCATATATATTTTGAAGAAAGCTTTTCTTTTATCTCTTCTAATGTGACTGGATTATCTTTTGTTTGAAATTGATTAAGGTCAAACCCATTTTCAATCGCTTTTATAATTATATTTTTTAATTTTGGTTTCATTTTGCTAAGCTCGTTTTTTAAAAAATTAAAGTGTGTTTTAAGTTTGTCTCCTATAAAAATTGTTTGATGTGTTTTGCTAAGTATTCGGAAAATTTTGGAGGAACTGCATTTCCAACTTGTTTGATCTTGTCAGATGTTGATCCGTAAAATAAATAATCTTTTGGAAAAGTTTGGATTGCAGACATTTCTTCAAAATACAATCTTCTTATTCCAACTTCAGAACAAGATCCTCTTTTAGAAATCTTTCCACTTTTCAAACCTTGATAATATTTTTCAAAGAACTTTTGATTGTCAATAAAGTGAATAGCATTTCCAACGCTTGCAGTTATCGTATTAGATTGTTCATTCATATAAATAGGTCTACCCTTACCATTAACCAACAAGGATGATGCAAACGTGCCTTTAACCAGTGGAGACTTCGCGTAGATTATATCAGATAAAGAATTCTTTTTTACATTATCGACAGGTAGTATATCAGAGAGTACAACATAGTTATCTTCTGAAAATTCTTTTTTGGGCATAGGGATAATTTCTTTTAAAGATCCGATAAGAATAAGTCTCTTTCTCTTTTGAGGAACACCCCAATCTCTAAAGTCAAGTACTTCATAGTTTGTTTTATATCCTAATCTATGAAACTCTTTAATCACATTATTAAAATAATCTTTGTTCTTTTTTGAGGTCAGACCAGAAACGTTTTCCATAATAAAAACTTTTGGAGAACATTCCTTTACAACTCTAATAAATTCGGGAACCATATCTCTTAAGTCGCTATTACCTTTTTGTTTTCCTACAACAGAAAAAGGCTGACATGGAGGCCCGCCTATAACTAAGTCAACTTTATTCTTCAAAGATAAAAAAGACACTCTTGAGATATCAATATTTATCGCATTTGTTTTTTTATAATTAAGTCTATAGCTTTTTATAGCTTTGTCAAAGAAATCATAAGATTCAATTATATTATATTTTTCTTTGTGAAATCCGTAAGATAAGCCACCACAGCCGCAAAATAAGTCAACAACTTTAAAACTCATAACAAACAACCTTTTGTCTAAAGTGTGAAAATAAAAACTATAAAAGGAGCAATATACTGCTATCCCACTAGTATTATAGGCATATTTTTATAGCCCGAATAACAATTTTTTGATTTTTTTATTCGATCATATTCGGATATTCTTCACATATCTTCAGCTCTATAATAAATTTTCCACATTCTAAATCTTTGTGATTGCCCAATGATATGTATCTTGAGCTTAAAAGAGGATTGTTTGAATCAGAGTCTTTTCTGTAAATATATAATAAAAAATTAGATTTAATTTTGTCAGAATATCTAACTGCACCATAAAGATTATTTTCTCTGTCAACTAAAAAGTAAGATCCATTGATCGCACGAAACGAATATCTGACCCACTTCATATTAATTATAAGATGAGGCAGAAGTGTATCAGAGTGATCTTCATATTCTGACTTTTGATTCATAATGTTTACCTTATACTATAAACATTATTATTAATATTAATTATTTTTCTATACTTTTTATTACATAATCAAGGTACCATCTGGCTTTTTTTAAATCTTCCAATGGATTATCTTTAAATTTATATCTTGATACATATTTAATAACATTTCCTATGCAAAAATCTTTATGCATACCTTGGTCTTTTAAATATTCTATAACTTCAATCTTTCCCGCATTATAATGACTGGGATGATTTACTTTTTCTTTTTTATTTTCCACAATATTCCTCAGTGTAAGTCTGGCTTCTCATATTTCTTTCTTGCAAAAAAGCAATATATTCCCCATATAATAGGTACTGCAATGGGATGCAAACACAAAAGTAAAGATAATGGTATTCCTGAATAGAAAACAGCATTTACATTTTCTCCTAAATAATAAAATAAAATGGGAAATAATACATCTTCAACAACTTCCCATACGATAAAAATGACCAATAAAGGTATTCCATATTTTGTAAATATTTTTTTTAAACTGCTTAATTTAAAATGCTCTAACTTGTGAGCCAGCTTGTGAATAATTTTTTTCATAATGTCCTCTATGTATAACGATCTATCTTTCCTTTGAAACCAACCCTTCGCATTTCTTTTTTCCATTCTTTGCCATGAGGATAAACTCTTTTTTTTAAATCTATCTTATTATTAAAATGTCTTTTTGGATATTTTAAATATATTGCATGATGACACATTTCATGAAGCATGGTTTCTCTTAACTCTTTCATATTTAAATTTAAAGATATTTCTATTACATAATCTTTCTTTTTATAAAACTTCTCATAGGTATAACATCCGTGAGTATCCAAAAGCTTTGAAGTCAACACAAGATTAGGAACCGGCAACCTACCATTCCAATATGTTATGTTATATTCATCAAATATCTTTTTTAATTTTTTATTCATCACTCAATTCTAGTTATCCCTATACTTTCCAGATATAAATCAAGCAAAAAAGAAGCCTCCTCTACTGTTTTTACAGATCTAACAAGAGTAAGCTCTTCTATATTTTGAGCCTCCTCTCTTTTTAAGTTATGATCATGATTTAAAAATATAAAAATAGAATTTTCTTCAAAAATATTATCTTCTTTTACATAATCATTAGAGTCAATGATATCTATTTTCAATTTAAAACATTTACCATCTCTAATATATTTGGCGTTATCTCTATCTCCAAAAAGTCCCAGCATACAAACTCCTCTATAAGCTATTTAATTTAAAACATTGAGCAAGCATAATCGAAACCTTAAGCTTTACAATATCTATACTCTCTGATGATTCAAAACTCTTTAGAGATTTAGGCTTGTCCATATATCTATATATATTTGGGAAAAAATAAACCCTACAGCTATTTAGCGTATTACACTTAGAGACATTTATTTGAACAACTTCTGTTTCCGTACCTTCTAAATATCTGACAAACTTTTTTATATAAAAATCTTTTTGATATTCAATAGAATTCAGCTCTTTCCAATCTGTTAATGAGTTCATACTCTCTTCCAACCTTTGCTATGTTCATCCTAAGAATTCTGATAGAATTCCCACAACAAACTAAATCAAACTAAAACCAACAAAACAAAACTTAACAACAAACGTAAGCCCCAAAGGGGCTATGCTTGATTTCTTTGTTTTATATTTTTTTACTATAAACTAAATAGCTTTCAACAATGTCGTAGCAAAAAGCACCTTCAGTTGTTTTTTTAGAAATCAAATCTTTCTCTAGATTTTTAGAGTGCATCTCAAATAATAAATACTGATTGTATAGTGAGAATAAACAATCTGTGATATCAGACTTTATATATAAATCATATTGATTAGAACAATATATATATTGCATTATGTAATCATGCTTTGGTTTTTGAAAAATGTTTTCTTTTATATCTCTTTTCCAAAACCATTTCGTCATTATTTCTAAAAAGGATCTTTTAGTCATATAAAGATTAGTCTCTGTGTTCTCAATTTTGTTATCTTCTCCAAATTGGTCTAAATCTGTATCCTGGTAGAATAATACCATCTCTGTATTATTTACAAGCTCGACTCTACTTTTGTCCAAAATATTGAGAGCAAGATCAATAATTACCGTGGAGAGGTCTTTTGAAAAAACTTTTTCAAAAATTAAATCGTCATTGAGATAACCTTCTGAAAGACCTACTTCCAAAATTATCTTCTCCGGATCTATATTGCTTGTGGACAAAGTAACCTCCAAGTATTCTGTCTATATTATATTCTTATATTTTAAACTATAATATATTTATTAAAAAAAATCTTGAACCATATAGCCTTTGTTTAAAAGATATAGGTCAACTTTAAATTTTAAAACATCTAAGTCATTATCTTTTATAACTTCGGAGGTATCGTAGAGTCCTCTTCTATTGTATATTAAAAAGTTAATGTCATAAATGGATGCTATATAAAAATGACCACCATTATTCTCATAAGGACGATCATCTATTTTGCAAGGACAAAAACCTTTGTTGGTTGTATTAGTAACCATTCTGATCCAGATATTAATACCATTTCGTTTTTTTAATATCCAGTCAGAAAGATTATACATTAGAAGAAAGAAATCAAATTCTTGTTCGGATCAAAGCTATCCAAATCCACAACAAATGCTTTAAAGAAAAGATTGTTCATAACCTCTCTCGCCAAAGCGAATGACTTAGCATTATCTCCAGAAGCAGCCTCTTGCATCCCTTGAAATAAATCTCCAATAGCTTGAGCCACCACATCATAGTCAGCATCATAATTTAAATCCAGCTCTCTTTGCAATTCTTTTTTAAAATCTTCCACAAAGTCTTGGAAATAATAATCCTTCATAGACTTAATTCCAGAGTTTGAGTTATCACTCTCCAGTTGAGATAAAACTTTTTTAATTTCATTATAATCAATATCATCCAAAGTCTCTCCAGAGCTTAGCCTTAAGAAATGAGTTTTGATTATATCTTCCATTACTTCTTCCTTGCCTTCAAAATCCAGCATCATTTGTTTATAGTTATTTTTTGTTTCTTTTAATTGAGGCGTTGCTTCTTCTTCACCGCCATTAATAATGTCATTCAAAAGCTCATTATCATCTTTGTCTAAACCAGGATAAATAATATCCTTTTTAGGCTCCTCTTCAAACTCTAAAGGTAGCTGCTCATAAGAAGATTGCTTTATGAGTTTTAAAACATTATTAGACTCTTTTATTAGATTTTTATTTTTTAGATTTAAATAAAGAGATTTTAGTTCATTGATCATTTTTTACTTTCCTTGTGGTTTAAATAGTTGTTATAGCATATTATTCCAAATATCATATTTGTTGTAAAAAATATCAGATTGCCAACAGCCAAACTTATTATGGCAAAAAGTATATTTATTACAAAACAAACAAAACTTGTTTTTGGTGATGTTAAAAAATTAATCATTTCTTAAACTCTTTGAAGTTATATCAACCTGAAACTCCTGATAAGCCTCATCTTGACCTTGCACATCAGCATCTGGTCTTAAAACAGATTCATTGTTTATAGAAATTTCAAAATCTTTAAGAAGTTTTTTTGATCCATATAAAAACATCTTCTGAAGTATTGGCCAAGAAGTCGCCTCTCTAGCTGTTCCAACGACCTTATTTACATTGCCAGACTTTATCTCTTTAATCATATGTTTAAAAAAATAAAAAAGAATACTTGCGTTTCCACCAATTCTTCTTTCAGAGCATGCGTCTGCTATCTCAATGGTTTTACCTGCACGTAAAGCAATAATATATAGCTTGTTTGTTCCAAAGATTAAAATCTCATCAATTGGCTCACCAGATACTTCAGTATTTGTGTTACCGTCAAGATAATAATCTGCAATATCTATTCTTAAAGATTCTTCCATATCTTTAATTTTAGTATCAATTTCTGTATCATATTCTTCTTCAATCTCTTCAATAGGAAACATTGGATCTGCAGGATAACACTTGTTCTCTAATGTCGCAAATTCTCTCAGGCTTATACCCCCAGATGTTTTGTCAGTTATGGCGATTGAAGATGCTGTTTTATCAAAGCCTTTTCTTATTTTTGCTATCTTTTTAAGTTCCTTCTTCATTAAAGATGCGAGATCATAATTATCAAAGCCAAACATAATAACTCCTTTGGTGTTTAGTTTTATAAAATAATAATAGTAAAAAAAAAGACCGACAAGTCGATCTGTGTTTTTAAGATAATATGGTAAATTTTACCACCAAGCATAATAATATAAAATTTCTCCTTTATCTATTCTTTTTCTGCAATCTTTAAAAGCTTCAAGAACACCTTCTGATATAAGCCCATAACAATCATCTTCTTCCCGATTTGCCTGATCTAAATTGTTTATTATATGATACAATAGCTTATCAATCATAAAGCCATATAAAGGTATTCTTTCACAGTTAAAATCGAAAATATCTTCTGAGCAAAAGTGTTCACAAGCCCAGTCATTTAATCCATGGTTTTTTCTCCAATAGTGTATTTCCTCAACCTTACTTCTGCCATCTTCTTCATATTCGTTTTCAATTTCTCTAAATATATATTGATCTAAGCCCATACTTCCCCCTTATTGATTTTGAAATGATAATAATTTTTTCTCACAGCATCTTCTAAAGTAATCATTGATGTTAAAATATTGAGAGAAAATTGGTAAACACATAACGAAATCAGATTTTGTCAATACTTTATACAATGTTTGATATACTTCCAAGTTTTTTGACTGCATTATAACAGCTCTCGAATAAGCAGAGATCTCTTCTGTATCAAGATCACCCCTTTCTATGATCCGCCTCGAAAAGTAATAAGAATTATTTTTGCTCAATTTACCCGCAAACTCTGCCAGCTCAGCATCTAGGATCTCCGAATCTAATGAATGAGATAATATAGTTTCTTTCTTATCCATATAACCAGGACTTCTCTTAATGCTTAAGAGTCTGTTTTTAAAATATTCTTTGTCAAATGATAATATGTCTCCAATAACAATAAGCTTTTCTCTTTCAGACTCAGAAAACTGTAACCCTTCATTTTCTTCAAATACCATACGATTATAGTCTATTTCTTCTCCGCAGTGTATTATTAACGAATGCAAGATTAGTCTTAGGTGAGGCTTTATTTTATCTGAATATTTGTCTATATTATTTTTTATAAAAGATATCATTTCTTTTGAAAATTCTTCATGAATCGTTGAGCTATATTTTAAATATTCTCCAAATCTAATAAAAATATGATGAAATCCAAATCTGTAATTTTCGAGCGAATAAGAGCTTAATTTATTTTTAGATTTTTTTATCAAACTATATATTAAACTATCAGCCTCATCCTCAAAAGAATCTTCTATAAAATCATTTGATTTTAAAAATAATATTGAATGTTCTATTAGTTTCTTTTTACAGATAACTTCAGAATAAAATTCATCGTCAGCTGCAGTTTTGTAAACTAAATTTGATGATATATACTCATTTATTTTAGATATATTTTGTTTAAAGTGACGTATATACTCTCTTTGAACTTCTATTATAGTTTGTTTGTTTAAATTACTTTTCAAATGTTTAGAAAGGTCTTCCAAAAACACAAAAGCAGAATTTCTATCTCCACAAGAGTAAAGGGTTTTTTCTATTTTTTTTATTTGTTGCATCTTTAACATTTTCAGCTCCATTTTACAGATTATAAAGTTCTTCGTAGGTTATATAAAATTCATCTCTATGCTCATATTCCCAATAGGAATTAAGTCTCTTCTCCATTTTTTCAATCAAAAACTCTTTAGAAATTATTTTCTTTCTGCAGGAGAAATAATAATTTGATAAACTTTTCATTTTAGATAATATTGCATGAGGACAGTGATCAATAGACCTTATTTCTTTTGAAGTTATATTGCCAATCTTTGTTCTTGTTTTATAACAAAAATAAAACAAGGGATCAAAAAGAAAATTTAAAGAAACAAAAGTGCTACTTCTGTGACCTCTAAAATCACTGTCAAATATATGATAAACAAAGTCATAACTTGCTTTATTTTTAAAAGACGTATTTCTATTAAAGTATACAAACTTAGCATCTTTTAATAGATCGTATTTTTTCCCATTTGCAAAAAAATGGTGAAACTCTTTTTTATTCATTTAACTATCCATTTATATGTTTTTAGTATTCTAATCATCATTGCAGGAGTAACCTCCCCTAATCCCTGCCACATAGTAACTCTCTCATTTTAAACAGTCCAATCTCTTTATGTTTGCACTCTAACATCACATCAAAAGTTTTATCATATAACTTTACAGCTGTCCAGTAAGAGTCAGAGTGGGCATTTGATCTTATCTTTGGATCGTTATGCTCTTCAGATCTGGACTGGCTATAGTGAGTGACTGGTCTTATATCACCCCAAGTATCAAATGCCATTTCTAATGCTTCAAGCTCAGTTAAATCATCACTTCTAAACTTATGATGATGGTAGTCAAAAACAATTGGAATTTTTAATTCTTTGTAAATTAATTCATATAACTCTTTTGTAGAATACAAAGAAGCTATATCATCATTTTCAACAGTCAGCCTTGACTTTACATCATCTGACAGCTTTCTAAAGTTTTTACAAAAATTACTTATAGCCATATCTTTATCGCCATAAGAAGCACCAACGTGAATGTTTATTTTATTATACGGTGTATTTGATAAGCCTAAAAGATTATGAACCTTTCCATGCAGCTCCAAGTCTTTTATTGTGTTTGAAACAACATGTTCTTTAGGAGATGTTAACTTGTTAAATGGCCCAGGATGTGATGTAATTCTTATATTGTTTTCATCAATAAATAAGCCACAATCAAACATAACCTCTTCTATTTCATTATAATCTGGAAGTTTTTCAAGATCATACTCTGAAGCCCAAGGGAATATGTTTGAGGATATCCTAAAAAAATAAATATTATTTTTTAGGTTCCATTTAAGTATTGTTTTTAAATCTTTACAATTTTGCAAAGCCAACTCTGAAGCATAAGAAATCCCTTTTTGATCAAAAGTTTTTCTTATCATAGCTCTATTTGTAGTGACACGTTTCTTCTTAGGGAGACTGTTTAGCTCCATGTTAATACAGGCGTAACCTAATCTGTTTTTCTGATTCATACTCGCAACTCTCTATTTTCTAAATATTCTTTTGAAAAAATCATCTTGTTCTTCACATCATCAAAGCCTGCCCAGTCAGAAGAACACAGAAATGATACAAGATTACTTATCCTTTCTTTCATTTCAGAAACACCTCCAATATGCCAATAAGTTATTTCTTCTAGTGACCATCCGTCATCCCCAAGATAATTTTTGCCAACCTTCCAGTCATATATGTAAGCCAACTCTCCATCTTCATATTCCAAAACCCATTCCCAGTCTGATTTTCGAGATCCAATAGATTTCGGATCACCAAACAACTCTATTAAATACTCTGAATCAATGTTTGCCATTTCAATAAGATGACCGCCAACTGGAATTCTTTTGTTTACAGATATTATTTTTTTCACATTAACTCCAAATACATTTTTCTCTATTTAACATTTTAATTTTACTTTCTACATAATGATAATCTACATTTATAACATATGGAATATCTTCTGCATGCAGGTAAAGAGAAAGTATTTTCATCATAGAGTTTGCGTTATAAATAGCTAAGGATTCAAATCCATATTGGACAGAAGTACGAGTCTTTAAAATTCCAGAAGAATGTATGTTTGTTATTCCTTTTATCACATCTTCCCTAGATAAGCCTTTACAGAACTCTGATGCTCTCAATTCAAAATCCTTCTTTTCCTTCCACAAATCATAATACGATACAAAGCATTCCCTTCTCTTAATCAAATCATCTTTAAATATTGTTTCATCAAGATAAGATGCAGGATCTGAAACTAGAATTTTTGTTTTTTCTATTCTAACTTTTTTTGCAGTTGTTTTGTTTAAATCTTTAATTTTACTATAAAGATTTTCTATATCTTTAACTGAAAGACATTTGCGGTTTATTAATTTAAAATAAGTTCTATTTTCCAATCTTTTTCTATTTAAAAGTGCCGCAATATCTTTTTCAATATCTTTTCCAGCATAGAAATTATAATCAAAAATTTCATATAAGAATAAACCTTTAGCATGTTTTAAGCAAAATCTAAAAAGTTTTCTATACTTTGCCGATAACGTTGCCAATGCTTTGGCAAAGGCTCTTGCGTAACTCTTTATTTGATATTTATATTTTATATTCTTTATCATACTTATTGTTTTTTCTTCAGAAAATAAAAAAGTTTTTATATAACCAGAGTCTCCAAAATCTATATTGTATATTTCTTCAAGGTATAAATCTTTTGCCGAATAATTATACGACCAAGAAGAAATACCTAATCCTATATTTGAAGAAATAACTTTTTTAAGGTCTGCCTTCTTCATCTTGATAATAGATTTTTGAAGAGCATTTCTTATTGTAAAACCTAATTTATAAAAAGTATCACTAGAACCAACTAAATTTTTCTTGTTTTCAAGAATTGACCTTTTTATTATTCTTATAGCTTCTGAGTTTTGTTTAGACATGAAATACCTCTTGATTTTCATATGGTTATTTGTATTATTTTTTTTACTATATATAATTTTTTAAAGTTTTTATATAAAAACATTCTAAAAAAGTGATTGGTTATACATTTCCTTATAAGAAAAGTTTTTAAAATTAGAACAAAAAATAAATTCTGCTAAGTTAATATACTCCACTTTTGTCTTGATCTTCAATAGATTTAAATTAGAATCTTTTAAAGTCAGAGTTTTGTTTCCTGATAGATATATATCTGATATATATTCTTTGCAGTCTTTGTCTTTTGATATAGATGCAATGTAATAAAACTTTGAAAGGTTTGAACATAAATATTCTATGTCATTATCCTTTTCCCAGTGAAAACTATAAATCATTTATTCTCCATTATCATTTACAGTAAATTAATTTTATGATAAAAAAATGAAAGCCCATTTTTTCCCCACGTAAATATATAACCGACTGGCCTAACTTTGGCAAGTATAAATTGAAAAAAAATTGTAAACGATTGTAATCGCAAGTTTTAAAATTTTAAAAAAAATAAGGCGAGCATCTAGCCCGCCATTTTCAATATTAAAGAAAATCAAACTGTATATCTTTAAAGCCATTATCTTTTAGTTTTAGCTCTGCAAAAAACTTTGCATTTTCTAAAGTACAGTTATCTTTTGAATAAATAACTTTTTCTAAACCTCCCTCTTTCTTTCTAACCAGTATTAAAAAATCTCTTACTGACTCTATTACCTGAGCCAGCATATATTTTTCTTTATCTTTTATATAATGCAGGTGAGCTATTCTATCCCAACAGGTCATTTATTCACAGGGAAAAGCTTTGCTGCAGTTGAAGCATCTGAAAGGTCTAGGTTTATCTTCTGATAAGGTATAAATAAATCATACCCATCATCATCTTCTGGATGATTTATTTTTTCAATAAAAGTTGCATCAAACTTTCTTCTAATATAATAAAAACAATTTTCTTTTTCATTCCACTGTGCAACTCTTGAATTTCTGCAAATGCCAAGATAATAACAAGAATCTTCCAAATTTTCTTTTTCTATTGCATTTATGTTTCTTATTATTTCTTTATTTGCATCAATCTCTTTAATCATACCTAAATCATGCTCTTTATTGTAAAAATCTTTTATAAGATCCTCCATGGTAATGTTTTTTAAATTAATTTTTAAAAATGTATAATTTGATTTTTCTCCACATATTGTTCTCATTAAGTTAAGCTGACCTCCATCTACCATGATGGATTTTTCTCTGTCTGTTTCGCGGCACAGGCATCCCCTTATATCGTGTCCTGTTCTGCTATATATGTATACGTTACAGTTATGACAATAAAGACCAGAAACAATCACTGGCCACCTCCTGTTTCCCAGTTGTCTATATCCCAGCCAAACTGTTTTAGCTTTAGCATTGCTTTAAATTTAATTATTTCCAAGTTATCATCCTCTAGGTGAAAGTGTTGGTTGTCTTTTGTTTTGCAAAATCCTAAATAAACATTATCTGAAGTTTCAAAATTAAAAACTTTTTCAATATACGCAATCTCTTTACCCTCTAAGTAAAACGACATTGAATAAGTATCAGTTTCAAAGCTATAATTCCAACCATCACTATACATCATGTATTTGAAGCCTCTTCTTTATTAAACTTCCCTTGCCACTGGGTCTAGCGAACGTATAAGATGGACCAGAGTAGTCTGTTAGATCAAATAAGCAAAAGGTTTTTGTCAGTCCAGGTAACTTACCATGTAAAACATTTTTATCAAAAGAGAATCCTAAATCTTCAAAATACTCCTCTTCTTCTTTTGTAATGTTCCCATCTTCTTCTGAATCTGAATCAAATAAAAATACCATAGAATATTTCTTCTTTGGCTTTAATATAGAGTAATCCCACTTTGAATTAAATTGAGATTTTTTATTAGAAAAGAATACAACTGCATCTTTTGCAGAAGATAAAAATGAATCAACAAGACTTTCGCCAATCGCCTCATCTTTAGACATATTATATAAAAATAAATTCTTTATAAATAATGGAGATTGTATGATTCTATTTATTTTACTTTGATTTACTACTCCAAAATACATATTTTTCAAATCAGATTCATTTTCTGTTAAATACTCAATAAAGCTGTGATCAGAAACTCGACCTAATCTATATATTGTTTGAACATTTAAATAATCAGCTCCTTCGTTTACGACAACACATAAGTCATCTATAAAGTATTTTGAGTCAAACTTAACTTTTCCTTTTGATGATTTATAGTCTGGTATCCAAATTCCATTATGTATTGCGGAAAAAATTTCCTTATCACTTATAACTCTGCCCATTCTTCTTTTATCTGCATGATAATTCAAAGTTATTTCTTTTTCTTTTTTATTATTAGAGCCTTTATTTTCATTATTTTTAAATACAGTTACTCTTATGCTAGATTCATTTTGATAAAAGATAATTGCTTTGTTTCTATAATAGAAAGCATGCTTCTCTCTCCAGTCTTTTGGCTTGTCAATTCTTGGATCAATGTCTTGAAACCTGACATATCTACCTTTTTTAAGAATGTTTTTTATGATATCAACTGTACGCTTACTGGTATCACCTTTGTATTTTTTTGAAAAATTAACTTTTGGAATTCCTTCTTTGTTCATAACAGTCTCCTAAAATAATTCTGTAGCATACATATCCATATACTCAGAAAGATGCTCTTGGTCTACGAAATAAGCCTCTCCATGTCCCATATCTTTTAAGTTCTCACTTGACATGGCTCTGTCTCTGGAGCAAAAGCCTTTAAACTCATAGTTTGGAAATTCACCTATCATCAATGCAAAGGCGTCAGATCCACTTTTTTTCCACTTCGCAACAAGAAGCCTGCCCGTTTTATATTTTGTTGTCTTGACATCTATTCTAACTCCATCATGAAAAATGCAATCATAATCGTTATCATCTGACTTTCTAGGCTGAATTGAGAAGTCTGGCATTACATTAAAAATTTTACAAAATGCAAACTCTGCCGCAAAACCATTTAAGTCTGTGAACTCATTTGATTGACTGCCAATCTTTTTGTTAAATACACCACTACTTCTATTACTCTGAAACCTTTTTTTAGCAATAGCTTTGCATATAGCCTGCTCTGATGATGACAGATTAACTTTAGTTCCGATTAATTTGGATTCATATAAATTCATTTTTTTCTCCAATGTTATATTATGTTATGTTTATCTTAAGTCTTTCGGTAAGCCTATTCCCTTAAAATTAAAATTGCCTTTTTTAGACTGCCTTACTTCCTCCTCAACTGCTTTTGTATACAGTTCATGTTTTTTTTCTTTTTGAATACACTTTCTACAGCATATGTCTGTATTAAAAAATGACATTTTAGTTAGGTTTGTTTCTTCATTACACCTATCACACTGTCCCTTTATCTTTGTCATCTCTATCTCCATCTTCAATTTTTTTCAACGCATCTTCTAATTGCTTTATTGATTCTTTTATATTTTCATCATAACTATCAACAGATGTTGACCAATATTTTGCATGCTTTAGTCTCTTCAGAACAGAGTCCAAAAGTAACCAAAGTTTATCATTATTCATTTTAACCTCCTTTAAAAAAAAACATCCCAACCAATCTCTTTTGCTTTTATTATTGCTTTTAGTTTTAGCAAATCATAATCTTCACACTCAAGAGTAATGGTGCTACAATTATTCTTGGGAAATATATGAGCTATATAAAATTTATTTTTTATAGATCCCTTTGGCCACAAAACAATTGCTTTGTGTTTGCTTATGATAAGAACATCAACCCAAGCATTTACCAAGTATTCTTTTTCCCACATATAACCCTCTCATACTAAACTAACTCTTTTATAGGCCAACCAAGCTCTTTGGCTTTGAGCAAGGCTTTTAGCTTTGCTATATCTATATCGGAAGAATTTATACTTTCATGAGAGTTTCTATCAGAATTACCATAACTTGCAATCATAGCTGCATAGCTAGATATATCATGATAAGTATTATCCAGTATATAAATGATTGGACAGCCATTAAGATAATAGGTAATCATAGCCCCACTATCATCCCAACCATCACGAATCATCACTTCCTCTTTACTGTATAGTATCTGTTTGTTCATCGCTTACATCAACCTCTTCATTATTATACATCTGTGTTTTTAAAAGGTCCAAATAAGTTTTTACATACTTAACTTTTACATTCCATTGCAAGCTATCTATTTTCCAACCATAATCTTTTATCTTCATATAGCACCTTAGCAATAGTCTTTCGGGGTTTTCATCAAAAACCAAATCTGAAAGCAAATAGTTTGTCTTATAAAATACTTGACAATAATTACCAGATCCTCCACTTGTGAAATTTATAACTTTAACTATATCTTTACCTTCTGATATGAAATTCATTGAACTATCTTCATTTGAATAGTACCACATATTTTATCCTTCCTTATTGATGTGAACCATAAAGCCATTTTTATTACACATGGCATTATCTATAGACTTGGAAATATTTTTAATTCTTTCTTTCATATGAAGAAAAAATTCTTTTTTTGTAAAATAAACTTTTTCTTGATTTAAAACAAGGCCTATTTTTCCATCTATAAAATCAAATGGATAACTGCCCGTTATAAAGAAAAAGTCTTTTAGGTCTGACGGTTCGATTGTTTCTTTTTTAATTAGTGGTTTTAAAAATCTCTCTTCAAACTGACCTACAATATATTTCAGTATTCGAAGATCATTCAACTCATCTGGCATTACATCTTGATTATACATCGAACATACCTCCTTTTGTTTTTTCATAAAATTCTTTTGCTTTAATTTCAGCTTTTAATTTGGCAATCTCTAAGTTTTCTTCATAAAACTCTAATCTGCAATCTGGCGTAACATAAACATCAACATAGTTTCCTTCTCTAAGTCCTGTTGTTACTTTGGCACAATAAAAAGTCTTTTCTTTGTAATACAAAATGAGTGTACCACGAACATTCTTCCAAACGAAATCATTTAACATAATCATTCCTAAAATCTATAACATTTATATATTTTTTTATCTCTGACAAGCTCATTTATCAAGTCGATGTATTCATTCCTTATTGCCAAAGATTTATTTATAATTAAATTGTTTTTAAAAACAAACTGATTATATACTCTTAAAGATTTTTTATACAAAGAAGATAACTTCTTATAATCCTTTAACTGACTAGATGTGATTTGTCCAGATTCAGACAGTCTATAATACTTTCTAATCTTTGACTCCAAAATATTAATTTTGCCATTAAGCATATTAAACTTATATCTCAACTTCAAGTTTTCGCTTTCCGCATAAAGAGCCGCAAACCTATTCTCAATCGCTTTTAATCTTTTTATGTTATCATGACCTATAACGATTTGATTAAAGCCTTCTGGACATGGTGGGAGCTTGTTCTTGGGCAGAGTCTCTTTGTAAATGAGACTGTCTTTGGCCTTACACTTATATTTTTCTTCTTCAAGATAACAATCAAATAAACTATTTGAAAAAGAAAAACTAAAAAATAATAAAAACATAGCTCAGTCTATCCTGTTTATTTCTTCTACAAGAAAGTTTTCTGTTTTTGAAATAATATCCCAGTCACCAACTTCATCTTTATTGGTAATTACTTTCCCTAATTCTCCTTTTGATAACAAAGCAAATTCAATATCATTTTCAATTGAATGTGACTCCAAAGACCTAAATAAAAATTTCGCACTAAGAAAGTTCATTTCTTTACCTATATCTTCTAACTTATTAGAATCCCACTCACATATATAAAACCAATTACTCATAATATCTCCTAATCATATTTTTTTTCAATTATATTTTTCTTTCCAAAAATAGTTTCTTTTTTAATATACCAGCCCAGTTCTTTTGCTTTAAGCAAAGATAAGAACTCTACTTCTTCAAATGTATCTCCATCTATTCTAATCTTATCATCTATTTTTCTTTTGTCATATTTTAATATTTCTGAGAATACAACACTTTTAATTTGATACAGATCATCAGTATCTTTTGAGAAATCATAAATAATAAAACAAATTGATCTTTTTGATAGATATGGCCTTTTGCCAAAATAAGTTATAATTGATCCATTAATATTTCTATTTACATATTTCATTATAGAATACTTAGTTATCATTTTGCTGCATTGTCTAATACAGTTTGCAATCCGTTCATGCCAGCCAAGTATTGTTTTTCATACTCAGTTAAAGAATCATATTGATGATACATTGCTCTTATTCTTTTCTTTGTACTTCTTTGAAGATTTATCTTTTCATTTACAACAACACCAGTAACAACCTGTCGAGTTCCCTTAAACTGAACCTTTGTTTTCTTTTTGTTTATATTTAATCTATATTTATTTACAATATTATATACAGAAGATATAAAACTATCAGAAAGATAAATTCCAGAAAAGGTTAAATCATCAGCGTATCTTGTATAAGAATAAAAATTGTCATTTGCTAAAGACTGAAGATCCTTGTCTAAGTTGCAACAATATAAATTTGTTATAATAGGAGAACAGGGAGAGCCTTGAGCTAAAAATCCATTATGAAGAACATAGTCTATGTATCTTTCGATGCCAAGTTCTGCAAACAAAGAGAATATCATTTTTTTACTTATAGATGGAAAGAAATCTTTTAGGTCTATATTTAAAACAAAATCTTTTTTAATATGAGGTAAGGCGTTTGTTGCAATTGACCTACCTGAAACAAAGCCATGAGCAGAGTTGTGAATGGGAAATTGCTCAAGGTAAAGCATTATGTTTTTTTGAAATTCTTTCAAACTTTCATTTGGAGCAGTTATAGTTCTAAATTTTCCATTAGACTTTTTTATTTTATATATCTTATAAGATATTGTGGGGCTAAGTTCTCTGTAAGACTTTTCTAATTCAATAACATTCATCTTTAAATCCAAATATCTGTTGTGTACCAATTATTTTCATATTTATAAAAAGAAACATCTTCACCATAAGTCTCAGAAAAACAAGAATACTTTTTAAGTGTATAATTTTTATTATATATATTAAATACAGCATCAGATTCTTCTTTTATAAGAAATAAATTATCAAGAGCATCAAACTTTAATATACCATTTGCTTTTTTCTCAAGAATAAAACATTCGAGATCATCCTCTATGATGTGATAAGCAATGTTCATGTCATAACATTTATCTTCAGTTCCATTAAATGTTCCGTAAAAACAACAACCTCCTTCAGAATAGTTATGCTCATAGTTTTTAACATCAGTAATCTTTATCAAAGACTCAAAGAAAACCTTTGAAACTGGTATGTTAGGACTCCAAGCTGTGGAGAAAGAGCAGTGAACATAAATGTTATTGCCATCTTCTGTAATATTAAAGCCATGACCATCCACATCCCACTTTGTACCCCAGTTTTCCGTATTTTGTTCATAATTATCTACCGCAGGTATAAGGTAATCATTGAAGTTACCTTTTTCAAAGTTTTTTTGAATATCATGTAAATAACTCAAAACCTTATTATTAAATTTAGCTTCAAAAGAAATATAATTTTGACACCAGTTTGGCATAACTTAATCTCCATTCTTAAAAGAATATGTATTTTGATTACGGGGGAAAAATGTATAAGCTACTTTTCCCATAATCAACAATAACATGCTCGGAAGAAGATGTCAAGTATTTTTTATAAAAATTTTTATAAGATTTATTTCAAATCTTTATAAAATATCTATTTGATCTTTGTAATCTTTGCATTCTTCTTCTATTATTTTTTGGTAATTCTCAGCCAAAATGCCATTATTTAAAGATTTTATATAATCTAAATTGCCTATAATAATATTGCAACCATAGATTCCAACAGAATACTTCAACTTTTCATATGGAATATAAATAAGAAAATCTTTGGGTATGACTCCTTTTTTTACAAATTTAAGCATTTCATAATAGCCAATATCTTTTATAAAATGTTTTAAAACAGAATTGTAAATATCTTCAGATATAATATTTTTTTCATAATGTATATCCAGCTCAAACTTTTCTAGAGATTTTGCTTTATCTTTCAAAAGCTCTTCTGGGAAGTCAGAGGGTTTTATGATTTCTTTAAAAGAACCTAAGTTATAATAAAAAACATCAGCATCTTCTTTTTTTGCATTAAGTATAAATAACTTTTTAGCAATTTCTGGATCAAGGTTAACTTCTTTTATCATAGTAGATATTTCATAATAAGTTATGTTATCTTTATTTTTTAATATTTCATAAAACAGATCACTAGGCAGAAATCCTTTTTTATAAATCTCTGCAGATCTTGGAGAAGATATATTTTTCAGCTTATCAACAGCATGAAGCCTTATGTTTTCTTCAGTTATTCGACCGTTAAGAGCATATATATAAAATGAATAAAAGCTTAATTCCTCTACTCTGTTATTAATGATTTTTAACATATCTTCTTCTGGAATAATATTTTCCTTATCTAAAGCAGAAATAAGATAATCATTGGCACGAGAAGAAGCTCTAACTATATTTTTCAAAAAGAGTTCTTTGGTAACAAGGCCTTCTCTGTAATATTGCAACAGACCATAACCTACAAGCTCACTGGCTTTTTGTGACAAAAGCTTTAAGAATGTTTCTTCTGGTATTAACTTCTTTTTATAATTCTCAAAAAATGTTACGGAATATAATTTATCTGATTGAAATTCAACATGTTCAAGGAAAACACCTTCTGGGATTATACCTTTCTTATAATAAGAGAAAAAAGAAACTGTGCTGATATCCATAGCAAAGAACTCAACATGTTCGTCAAAGTACGACTTAGCAACAAGTCCTTTACTGTAATACAAAAAGAAATCTTCAGCATTTAGCAACTCTAATTTTATAATGTATTCAGAATAAAATTTATTATCTTTGTCCATAATGTCTTTTGTTATTAAGTTTTCACTCATAAAAAAGAAAAGATCACTCGAAGACATCGAATCAATGTTATCCAAAAGATAAGGTACAATCTCTTCACCTGAAAAGAATCCTAAGTTATACATATCTTTTATTTTGAAAAAAGAAACGTATTCGTTATCAATACTTTTAACAACCTTCTTCTTTCTTATATCAATCTCTTTGTCAAAGTATTTAGATTTAATTATATTTCCAAGAGCCTCATAAATCTTCTCAGGTAAAAAACTGACCAGATCTTCATCGGTTATGCCTTCATCATTTGCATTAACAGATGCAGATCCAGAAATAACTTCTTTCCTTGGATCATAACAAACTGTAAACATATCATTTGGACTGTCGTAAAAATCCAAACGGCCATCTTTAAGTTTTATTACTTGAAACATCATATAATTTTCATAGCTACTATAAAAATTGTTTTGTATTCTGGATGTACAAGTCTTAAAAGAGGCCGTACCATCATCATGAACCAACACAGCAGGCCTTTCCCAGTACTGACAGGCCTCCTCACTCCAAGAGTGTACTATCGCCCAATTTCCATCGTTATACATTATCTTAGAGTCAGCTTTAGCTTTACCCGCAAGAGCAGCATCATATTCAATGTTCATTTTATTAATTCCATTATAAATATAATTATAATAATTTAAAAGCTCAGCTCTTTGCTTAGAGGTTGCATCGCCAGACTCTATAACACCTACTTTTTGCTCAATTCTGATATAAGCATCGTTTGCCTTATCTATATCGTCATATAGCTCTGGTCTTTGAAACTTAATTTCCTCTTCACCAAATTTAAAATTAACTTTATCTATAATTGGAAGATCTTTCATTCTGTCTTTAATATATACATAATCATTTTTTAATCTAAGAATATCTCTCAAGCAGTCAAATAGCTCATGACCACTTCTTTTGTGATATGCAAAATTTACTTCTTCATTAGATAAATTGTTTTCAATAATAAAAGTCTTCATTTCTTTATCAAGCTCTTTATACTTATTTAAAACACTCTTTCTTTTATCTTTCTTTTTTTCTTTTTTCTTTGTTTTTAATGCATAAGATATTTCTTCAATGCTATTAAAAGATAAGACCTCATCTTTCGTCATAACTTTTAAGGCTTGAGAGATTATCATTCCAGATTTATTTACATTTGCTTCGCTCAAGTCTGACATGCCCTTAGGAAAAAGTTTGTTATAAATATCTCCAAAGTTTTGCTTTATATCTTCCTCAGAATAAGCGGCAAATTTGTTTATAAAATTAGACTCTTTTATATAGCCAAGCCTGGTCAGGTAACCAGATAGGGTAATTAATTTGTTTTTCACGCTATTTCCTTTTTATTTTATTATAGACTCAAGCTCTTCGATCAATGATTTAATAATACCTCTACTTGTCTCAGCCCAAGCTTCTAGATCTGTTATGGAAAGTAAAAGATCAGCAGATTGTCTTATTTTTTCGCAAAGTTCAGAATTTACACTGTCAAAATTGTAAGACCACTCTCCAGTTTGGGGATCTTCTTCAGACATCTTTATAGTGAGGAGCCTAACTCTTTCGCGAGCCTCTTTAAAATCCTCTTCAGCTCCTATCTGAATTATATTATATTTTTTTAAAAATTCATCTGCACTCAAAGCAAAAGAAATTAATTTGTTTAAACTTTCAATAAAGTCTTTAATTTCTTGCAATATACTTTTTCCTTCATTTGAAGCTGCACTAATAGACAAACACAATGTTGAAAGTTCGTCTAACATAATCTTAAAAGGAGATATAATCGCGTCTCTTACCTCTTTTGTCGCTTTAGTTAAATATTCAGGAAGAGCAGTATACATATCTCCAAGATCAAAAGAATACTTTTTCATAATGAAATCTAAATGATTTGCTTCCGAAACAAGATTATTATCATTTAAGTATTTAGAAAGTTTGATTAAGTCTTTTTTCATAAGAACCTCTTTATGATAGACTGAGATATTAATATATCATTTATCAAAGCTTGGCCTTATTCTTAAGCCAACAGGAAAGCGAGGTATATTGTCAGATGTTCTTCCTTGAAACTTAACCGTTAAGTTTTCTCCAATAAGATTATCCAAATCTTTAAACCACTCAATTCGCTCTTCTCTGGTTCCCTTTGGCCTTACATCAAAAGGCAAACCATCTTCATTTACACAACGAAAAATAACACTACCCTCTTCTCGACCAACACCATCTTTTCCTCCAATTATACGAAACTCTTCATCTTCAAATCTTTTAACTTTTTGCAAATCATAAGAACGATCTTTATATTTATATAAACTTAATTTGTTTCTAACCATTAAACCTTCATAACCTAAAGTTATATATCTAACTTCATGCTTGCAAAGCTCCATATAACTTTCAACTTTTTCCGTTCTAACTAATCTTAATTGAGAAGTGTTTTTAAGTTTGAATTTAACATTTATAAATCGATCTTCAAATGTATCAAATCTATTAGGACAGTCATAAATACAATACTCCAAAAGGCCTGTATCTTCTTTTTCTTTTTTT
>Ga0181373_1000098_pt1 | contig 25123 bp, 26 predicted proteins | sample LowvirmetaG_3_FD_130159 | JGI IMG/M metagenome (GOLD analysis project Ga0181373, IMG submission 130159) | Marine viral communities from the Subarctic Pacific Ocean - Lowphox_09 viral metaG | ecosystem: Environmental > Aquatic > Marine > Oceanic | place: Subarctic Pacific Ocean | collected... | reverse complement strand
CTACAAGGACTGGCGGGAAATTGAGACTCCGGTTTTGGATACCATTCTGGACTATCAAGAATTTGATGATGAGGTGAAGCGCTGGATGTATATTTTCATTGGTCGTATGGTCTTTGACGTTAATGAGATGGACAAGTGGCAAGTTGTGCCCTTTCACAAGGGCATGGCGAGCACTGGCAAGGGCAAGTTGTGTGAGATTTGTGCGCATTTTTATGATGGCGAGGATGTCGGTCAAATGTCTGATCTACCAGAGAAGAACTTCGGTTTGTCTGCAATTTTTGATAAACTAATGTTCGTGGCTCCTGAGATTACTGAGCGTTTCGGACTGGGTCAGGCCGAGTTTCAGTCGATGGTTTCGGGTGAGCTTGTTTCGGTTGCACAGAAGTTCAAGACGGCCCAGGCAATCGAGTGGAAGACTCCGGGCATGTTTGCAGGCAATGAGCCCCCTGGCTATCGTGATAACTCTGGTAGTATCCAGCGCCGCATGGTTATATTTCCTTTTGCAAACCAGGTATTGCCAGAGCATATGGACATGGAATTGCCCCAGAAGATGAAGGCAGAAACTGCCAAGATTCTATTCAAGTGTGTATGGGCGTATCAGGAAGCGGCCAGGCAATATAAAAAGGCTGGCATTTGGTCGGTACTACCACCAATGCTCCTGAAGGCAAAGGAAGAAATGGCCCTGAGCACGAATGCACTGCGCCATTTCATGGCATCCGAACGTGTCGATTTTGGTGAGGATAAGATGGTTCCATTGTCGTGCCTGATAGAGGAATTCAATGTTCATTGTAAGGCAAATAACCTGGGCAGATATCGCTTCACCCCTGATTTCTACAACGGTCCATTTGGTGCAAAAAAGCTAAAGGTTGACGGGCACAGCGGCGAGTATAACGGCAAAGTATATAGCAGGCAGAAGTGGGTCAGGGGTATTGATCTGGTGGCAGATGATTTTTTGCAGAATTTTTCTAATGATATATAATAAATGAACTTCGGTGATGAAGAAAGGCGACCCCGGCCAGTTGGTAATGACCGGGAAGTAAGACAAGGTTTAAATGATCTTGACCCATTTGCGGCAAGGCGTAAAAGGGGTGGCAAAAAGGTATTTTTGAAAAACCGGGCTGCTCGAATAAAACACATGCAAGAAAAACGGCGCGAGGAAGAAAGATATGAGCGCACACGAAAAGAAAATAACATTGGTACAAATGTTAGAAAAAATAAGGTTATATTGGGTCTTTATGTAATGAACGGTGAGATTACTGAAAAACAATACGACATGCTCAAGGGTAGTGGTCTTGCTTCGACCAGTATAGGTGATGTGACATATTCCGTGGTGGAGATGGTGGGTCGAAGCACCCGTCTCAAACCACTCTTTACATATACGGCCGAGTATAACTTTTCCTTTAATAAGACCAAATATGATTTCCCAGAATTTGCCAGTATTGATTACAAAATTCAAATGAGAGGCCCTGCAGGTGAGCAGAAGTTTGGTTCTATTAGTATTTTCTTTAGATCAGATAAACCCAAGGTTATTGTAAGAGGTGGGTATTTTGACACCACAAGTGACAATGATTACAAGGGGTATGCCAGTCAGCCCAGGAACCTTCTTGAGGCTCTTTTCAAAATAAAGGGCAAAAATCCTGGTACCCTGGAACCACTGAAACGGGCCAACACCGTGGCCAGTCTGCGAACCGGGCGCAAGTTCAACTACAAGCAGTTCATAAAAGATAAACCAACTGTCAATGGTACCCTTAACTTAAAGAATAAGGGCCCCACACAAGTGCGTGTGAAGCTGAATGGCGATCATCTCATGAGTATCACGAACAACGGTGTAATTCAGGTGGCATTTAAGAATAATGCTGACAAGGCCGAGGTGAAGCGGGTGATTAATCAGGTCCAGGCTATTCGCCGCAGCCTTGCCAAATACTTTGGTGGTGCCGTGGTTGCGCCGATAATCAAGTCCAAAGCAGCCAAGCGTATTGCGGGTGCCCCTGCACCCGATGTATCTCGCCGTGGAACCAGTTGTCCCAAGGACAAACGCCCAAATCCCTATAGCTTTGCGGGCAAGTGCCCAGCGGGTACATACGTGCGCCCCAATCCACAAAAGCAGCCCTGCTGTTACAAAATCCCAAAACAAAAGGGGTACTACAAGGCCAGGATGCAGAACGTGTACAGAGACGCAGGAGTCAAAATGCCTAATTCTGTGGCAGATATCTTTGGTCTTAATAAGAACACTAGCGATAGGGGTATAAACGTGGCCAATACGAATCTTAATAATGCTATTACCAAAACCGTGGCCGCGGTTCGACAGGCAAACGGAACCATGAAGAACGTGCAGACCATTAAGATTGGCTCCCGCCAGTGCCTGCGCTTCAGCAAGCAGCAGATTGTGGACCTTGTGCTTAGAACTGGCTATGCTGCGCCGGGCCTTTCCAGGAAAACTAAGCAGGAACTTTGTGATATTCTTGCCAAACTTGTGACGAATAAGAATATTAATAAGACAGATGATAAATTTGTTCCAAATATTGGCACGAAGTTACTCACCAGGACGGGGGCAGGGGTGCTTAAGATAGGCTCCAAGAGTTGTACGAGCCATTCTAAGCCCGAGCTTCAGAGACTGTGCAGCAAGGCCGGCATACGCTTCGATGGAATGACTAGAGGTGCCATGTGTCAGGCACTGGAAGGTTATCGCGCACAAAAACAGCGCAATCTCAATATCAAAAAAAATAGCGTAAGAAACAAGATACGCGAGGCGGCCAGGGAGCGCGCCGATGCCAAAAAAAACAATATGAACAAGAGACGCGATGATCGCCTATACTCCGAGTTCCTAAGCAAAATTGCAAGATTCTTGGAAAAGTATAAAATGGTGGACTCCAAGAACACCGTGCCCAATCGCAACACATTCCTTGACCATTTCCGCCAATCCGTAGAGGGTGGCTATGCCAAGGATGTAAAGGATGTAAGCAAGAAGGGATGGAAAGCTGGGTTTTATAGATGGCTCAGCGAGTACATTCTGCAGTACAAGTCTGTCTATGAGCCACAATTCATAAACGAAAAGGCACGCCTGGCCGCGAATGCGGTCGAGGCTCTGCGCAAGAAGCGTGCCAACCGCGCGGCTCAGAAGGAGAGAGAGGCCCTGGGCAAGTTCAATGTGGAGATGGCCAAGAGGGAGTTAAAGAAACGCCTGAGACCCGCCATTGCAAAGGAGTTGCAGCCATCATTCGACGCCCGCCTTAACACATTTGCCAAGAAGTATGTTGCTTTCGTACAGAAGGGTAACCTGGCAGGAATGAACGGGCGCATCACTGCATTTGCCAATTTCGAGAAAACCCAGAATGGCGATGTGCGCAAATATTTGGAGAATGTTGTTAGCAAGCTTAAGCCAATTAAACTGGGTAACAATAAAATCCAGCGCTATGAGCTTACCAATAACTTCAAGCTCAAAAAGGGCACCATCAGAGAAGTTTTATAAATTTTATTCATACCATAATACTCTTGCATCACGATTGATTACTATTCTTCCGTGTTTGCGAACATCGGCGCAAAATTGCCAATGCTCGCAGTCAGTTTCCCTTTTTATACCCCATTTGGATTCCTTGTAGGCTTTGGTCCGTATGAGAACAAAACCTCCAAAACATTTGTCAACATCAACCAACCTGGGTCCATGCAGGACGTTCTTGGGCCGTGTGCGACACACCCTATGACAATGGCGATCGTGCTTCGCACCCTGGTGCGCACATTCGAATACACTATCAAACTGTCCAAGACCCATTGCAAACGTATCATAATAAAACTCGCAGGGTACAGATGTTCCCACCAAAGAGTGCGGTGTCGCCATGGCAATCGTGCCATCCATCTGCAAGGTCTCAAAAAGTTTATTAAATGCCTGAACTCCAAAAATAATATTAGAATCAACCATTAATACATAATCATATGAATCCAAATCTTTTATGTGATTTTTTATATCATTTCTGTATTTCGCAAGGCGCTTTGTTCGACTCATTTTATCGAAAGGATCGCCGAAATTTTGTGAAGTATAATTTCCTTGTAGGTAAGATCTAGTTCCATCGGTACTATCGTTCTCATACACGTGTATATCGAAGTGAATGTCCTTGCACCTTGACCGAATTGTTTCGCACATATTGTAAAACATAGGAATCCATTTTTCGTTATTCCTTACCAACGTGCTAATAAGTATCTTCATATTTATATTTCGTTTCTATTTTTTAATATATGCGATACCATCTGCACCTTTATCCTCCCGACTTGCAAAGTGTTCCGACTGCACGCCGATGGGTTTTGTAAATTCCGGGGAATTTCGTGAATTTTTTGTTTAGAAGTTCAAACAAATTTCCCGCGGTTCGGGGAGATGGCAGTTCCACCGGTGACTGCACAGAAAGGTATACTAAATGGGCCACAATGGGCACTCGCGCGCACCGATGCTGAGACCCAGCGCGTGGTCAAATAAATCTTTGCACCAAAGTTCACCGTGCGGTGTAATGGAATCAAGGGCATACACATCAATAATTCCAAATTCGTCAAAGTCGAACTTACCATTTATCATAATATAGAGGCTTAAAGTTTTATATTTAACATTATATACAATGAGTGGTCCATATTGCCCCGTGAACAAGGTACAGCTAAAGACGAGTGTGCGCGTTCATGAGATCCTTTTCAATCAGCACAGGCCCATAGTTCAACACAGCCCCAATGGAAACCCGACCTCGTTTGTCCCTTATGATAATGCAACCAAGCATGCTCAGGTGAGGGTAACAAATTGGAGGGATGTTCATGGGACCACCGAAATTATGCTTAGGGATGTGGATAAGTGTATTGCCAAGAACCCCGATCATTATATTGCAATCGCGGGCATCGACAAAAACAATGCGCTTATGACATTGCATACCATCTATGAGCCACCCAGACGAGACCCAATCTACCCGATCGAAATGTGTGATATTGGAAACTCCGTAAATGTTAACGATGTCTATTAAAAAAATATTTATAGAATAGATCATGATCTCATCAAGACTCTTGCACTCAAAAATTGCGTCCGCCGTGCATGATTCGATCAAATGCAAGAGAAAACCATCGATTCTTGTGAGCAGGACCGGTAAGGTGGGGACTTTTGAGCCATACAGTGATAAATACGAGAAGGGGGTCCCTTGTCCCCTGAATATGGCCCAAATCCATAAACTCACGCATTCCATGAACGCAGATATTGTGGAGTGCATCGCAAGCACCCCAGAGTATTGCGTTGGCATTGGTAGTTTTGATTATAACGACAATCTGCTAGAATTACACATTATTCACAACCCCGTCGGGCTTCTTAGTATTCCTGCAAGCATTGCCATTGGTACAGTACCATCTATTTATCCCTGAAAATTCGCGTACGAGATGAACCAAAAATCCCGCCAAGAACACTCTGAACGGTGTTCCTGATGGGATCTGTTTATACACGATCATGAGAATGCACCCAGCCACTATGGCTTCAAGGAGTATTTTGTTCATTAATATATTTTACTATTTGTTTTTCAATATATTCTTCCTGAACTGGATTCATAAATTGCATTGCAAATTTCTTACCATTTTCCGCTATCCCCTGACACTCTTTGTCGTGGGACTTGCACCATTCTATCTTTTCCGGGAGATCTGAGAAATCTCTTTTAACTTCAACATAATGAATACCGTCCTTTAACCAGGGTTCGCAGAACCAGGAATGGTATCGGGGCTTGGGCATTATGGGCACCGAATTAGACCCCATTACCCAGCCGAGGGAAGATGACTTGTCGTTTCCATCCACCACTGGCAAATATTTGTAGCGCAGTAATTGCTCTGGTGATACCCTCGGTCTCAGCAAATCCTGGGTGTAAAGTTCGGGATTGACCGTGGCATCCTGAACGTACTGACTGAAACCAACATCGTGATCTTTTATAAATTTCTTGACAAAATCCAATCGTACGCCCCGACCAGTATCGGCACCTCTCCACACCCAGTCGGCCCTTTTGTGCTCCCAGGGGGTATCATCGAATTTAAAAAGATCTCCAAAATGTCTGGTACTATCAAGATTTGCAATGATTCCCTTTGAAGATTTATTTTTAGTGTCTCTGGTTTTCACAAACAAGGGCCAGGTATAATCAGTGTAGGGGCTGTCTCCGCACTGAAACCATAGGGTTGGCTTGGTCGAATGTTTACCTAGCCTAACAATATCAATGGGATACGCGGTATTGGGGTGAATGGCCCGGAACTGATGTCTATATGTGGGCAAGTTGATTGCAATGGGGACATCATACCCACTGGTCCCGAAATTGGGGCGAACGTATGGCTCTTTGGCTTCCCCGATGTAATACTTCACTCGATCATCGATTGATATTGTCATGTATTATAATATTTTAAAAAGTGTAAACTTTAAACCCGGGTGACCAAAACTTAGAGAGTACGTGCAAAATGTTTGTAGATGCCCCCCAGGGTAACAAATTTGCAAAAGGTAGAAACATTATTTCAGCCCAATGTACACGGAATTTCTAGATGGGTCCCAGTCGAAGAATTTCAAAATGCGGGGTTGAAATGGACGACAAATGGTAATTGCAGACATGGTATATTTTTTGGAGTTACTAAGTATGTGTGGGAAGCCGAGCGCGGCGCGCAACGGCGCATTGAAAGATTGCGCCTCGTGGGGTTCAACCCTGCCGTGGAAATTCAACAAAATAGGCCCATTAGAAGCGACATCCACGCAGCGCTCAGGGATGTGCCCGGCGCCCGGTGTGTTGTGTGTGGCAGTACTTCTAGCCTCGTGACAGACCACAAAAACGACCTCTACAACGATCCCCGCGTTCTCAATGCGGAGACGCAGAGTATTAACGATTTCCAGGTTTTGTGTACCCACTGTAATCTCCAAAAGCGCCAAGTGGCATCATGGACTCGAGAGAACGGTAGAAGATACGGAGCGACGCAGATTCCATCATTTGCAGGTATGGTCATCGATTTCACGGAAGGCGACGAAACCTACGACCCGAATAACATAAATGCAATGAGGGGTACATTTTGGTACGACCCCGTTGAATTTATGAATAGAATTAAAGAGATTATGGGAGCTGCCGGAACACTGGCTAATCTAGGCTCACCCAATCGGTAGCAACCTTGTAAAATTCTTCGTTCAGTTCACTCCCTATGAATTTCCTACCCGTTTCCTTTGCCGCACGCGCCGTCGTCCCTGCACCCAAAAATAGATCGCACACCAAATCACCATCATTTGAGTGCTTCTTTATGATATCCTTGAACAACTCCAAGCTCTTTTGTGTGGGATGTTTCCTGTGCTTTCCACCCATAAGAGGATACTTGTATATGGAATTGTCATATTCGCTATTGAAAGTCGGACTTCCACCCTTTACTCCCGTTAGTGCCATCTCCCTACAATTTGTCAGGTAGTTGCGCTTGCTGTTGAGGGGCTGGGGGTTGGTCTTGATCCACTCAATGAATCTGGGCTGCTTGAACTTGCAGCGATCCATCATTTCATAGAGGGGCGTAAGTTTCCATAGATCAAACCAAACCACGATAGTCCCACCCTTTCGTAGTTTCTTGTACGCCTTTTCCAGAACTGCCTCCAGCTTTTCCATTGTGAACTGGCTGTCCCAATCACCGTAGTCCGTGTGAACCGCAAACTTCTTGCCGGTTGGGTGCCCCCATTGCAGGAAGTTGGCCTTATCCTGCTCATTGTACTCTCGGTCCAAATGTTTTTTCTTAAAATCTTCCCATTGCCCCTCTGTGCGACATGGTCCCGAATCATCGCCCGCGATCCGCTTGGCCAGCTTGTCCATTCCACTACTCCTACTAATAACATAAGGAGGGTCTGTGAGAATCAGGTCAACACTATTGTCATCGAGTGAATCTAGTAGCGCCTCGGCATCACAATTACGGATGTCCATTGTATACTATTCATTTTTCTTCTTTAATTTGGTCTATAATTGCACTAATCGGTTCAATCGGCACTCTTGCAAAATGCGTGCACGGAACTCCCTGGTTCTTCACAAACATCTGGGGCATGCACACACTATTATTGAAAATGCATAGGTACTCGTGACCCATCATCTTCGAAAGAGTGTAGTAGTCCCACTGAAAAGGCCATCCGGGTGTATAAATTTCCACCACGTTTCTATGCGGGCGCATGAAGGCCGCATGGCTTAGGCCATTCCCGTGCACACCTATTAGGAGATCTGTTCTATTTGCTAACTCGAATTGATCCTTAAACTCTAAATTTTCCATTTTGGCAACTATAAACTCTATATCATCAATTTCCATCATATGTTGCACAAATGTATCGTGAATGTGCGGTGCCATGGAACGGACCCTGGCACCCTGTCTGCTAACATAAGTCACCACGGGCTTTGGACCGGGGCTACGCGGAATCCTGAGTGTTCGGGCCCACAGGTACGGGTCAAAATCCCTGATATATTTACACCATGATTTGTTTATATTTCCATTATTGAGCTTGGCCCTATCTATGATCGTCATGTCACCGCCATCCTTTGGTTCACCGAATACCACCCCGGGATACATTCGTCTCAGAATCCACTCATTATAGGCATGGCCACCCTTGCCCTTCCACGATCCATTTTCCCACTGTGGAAAAGTGATGTGTGAGACTTTGTCCGGGTCAGGCCTTTGGGCAAAGAACACCATGAGAAGTTCTAGGAAGTGAAATAAGTGCGGAATATCTGCGAAATCGCCAGTCTCCCTGAATGAAACCCACCACATATCTACTTAAAAATGAAATTACCCTTTTAAGTAATGACTTGGCTCTTTGTCGGGCCAAGTTTACTTTCTGGTATAGGACAAGTCACTAAAACGTACTGTGACCTGGTAGGCGGGGAATATTGTGAGTACTACAACAGGTGTCAGAATGATGCCTACGATAATTGCTTTGCATTCATTCTACCGGTGGCTCAACAACTCCAAATGCTCGAAGAAAAATTAAAAATTTCCAAAAAACATTTCTTCATGACGGTGTGTGAGACCGAGCCAGTAAATCCGGCATACAAGATGATAGAGGGATACAAACCCATGTACGTTCCTTCGAATTTTGCCAAAAATATCTTGGAAAAACAATTTCCTTCCATGGAATGCAATGTCCTCAGGCATTACGTGCCCGTCCCACGGACACCAAGTTCCCCGACAAAAACCAAGCCCTATATTTTCTACACAATTGGGAATATCGCAGATCCGCGCAAGAACGTTCAGGGGATACTAAGGGCCTTTGCATTTTGTAATTTTGAAAATGCCAGGCTGGTTATCAAAGCAACTTGTAGCAGGCCGATAAGTATCGACCAAAAAAATGTAACAGTTATTAATGGACTTCTTCCGCAAGATCAACTGGAAAAAATTCACAACGGCTGCCATTGCTATATCAACTGCTCGCATTCAGAAGGAGTTGGGATGGGAGCAGTGGAGGCGGCAATGAGGGACAAGCCCATAATTATAACAGACTATGGCGGACTTAAGGAGTACGTAAAGACCCCCTACGTGATAAAATGTGAACAGGGGCCTTGTGGTATAACGGATTTCTTATTTACGCCCGACCTCAATTGGGGTCACCCTAATCTACAAGATTTAGTATCCCATATGAGGGATTGTTATGAGCGCGGCGCTACTACAATGGATCACTCGCATACCAGGGAACTTATTGGAAAAGTTCCCAGCGGTCTGCAACTTCTTCCGTCAGCAGAAACATGAGACCCACGAAGATCGCGGCATGGGGTATGTGTGTACCCTGTGACTGGACATACGCGATGAAATCGTCGACCTGATGTATGCCTGTATTTGGACTGGCGAAATGCGTGACCACATAGACAAATAGGGTCGTTATGAACATGGCGAGAACGATGGTATCCATTTTTATTTATAACTTATGTTTTTTACAAAAGCAACCACAGGTTGCCCTGAATCTACAACGCTTACCAGACATAGTGGTGGCCTGACAGTAAGCAACCTCTGTTACCGCCTGCTTCCTTTTACCCGGTAAACTTTGTGCCTTCTTCACTTCCGCAAAGTCTATGAGTTTGATCTGCTTTTCTTTACGCGCTTGCCTGATCTTCGCATAATTATCGCGAAGGTTCTGAACTGCAACCCGATAACGATCTGACATCTTGGATGGGTGTCTGTGTGTGCATGTGCCTGCACCATAGGATTTTTTGACCTAAGGCCTAAAAATACGCAACTTTACTCATTCTTCTCCATCATGGGCTTCTCAACATGGTGAGAATCGTATGAAATAATAAGAACAAAAAGGATGAGTATAAAGCACGCGTTGTTCTTATTATGGTTACGTTAAATTTCTATTGGGTGAGACTTTTCTATTATTTTCAAAATATCCTGGATATTCTGATTAGATTGAATGTTTTCCCATAGTGTATCGTTTTCCTTGGTAACCCCCGGTTCCAAATCATCTACACATTCTATGCCCACCAGTTTTTCTTCGGTTAAAAAGTATTTCTCCTTGGTATTGCGAATACCCTTTATCACGTCTAGCTTGGAGCCATTTTCTGTTTCTAACCAGAAATATGTGATACATGCAGGAAATCCAAATTCATCCGTGCACAAGAAACCTTTTTTGATTTTATAATTTTTATCGTATTTTTTCATAATTTCTCTCACTATTTTGCATTGCAATACTGGGTGAAGGTCATGTGGTCTAAGCTGTAGAAGGAGTTTCTGCAGAATCCGTTCCATTCATAAGATATTTATCCGCAATATCTCTAATACGCTTTTCACCTTTCATAATTCTATTCAGGGGTCCCCAGATCTCGATGATGTTGGTATCCCTGTGATGCCAGATGTACATGCACCCCGACTTCTTGGTGGCCTTGATGAAGTTGCAACCATCCTTGCCAATGATTTGCTTGATGTGGGGCTCCCATTCGTCAGGCATCTTGAAATGCCTATAATGGGCCTTGCCCAGCGGAGGGTCATAGACCTTGGGGTTCTGGTAATCCATATTGCCTGATGTGATGTGCTTAATGACTATTAGTTGCTAAACTTTAAGTAAGCTAGAAAGAGAATCAATATAAATATAATTACTGATATTGTCCTAAAAAATGCGTTAATTTTATCAATTCCAAATTCTATATTTTCAGTATCTAAACCGAATGGTTTGACTATTACGTTTTTAATTATATCAAATTTGTCCCACACTTTAGAGTTTTCAGTTTCGGCCCATCTTTGGTATGCAATTGGATATTTATAAGTGAATTTATCATAATGCCTGTTTGTATCAAAATCTATATGGTCAGCCATGAAATTATAGGAAGGGTCTGATACCATCTCTGACATCTCTCTATTGAATATAATTGCGTGTGCACACGTGTTAAGAATAAGTCTTTGGTGACTTTGATTCGCAAGAATATCTATTGGATTAATAATGCTAATGGCCGTCCCCAGGCTATATATTTTTGGGTCGTTTTTTTGCAAAAAATCCCTTATTTCCGAGATAACAACGGGGTCGTGTATTCTGTCATTAAATTCGCAATCATCTTCTATGTGCAATATACGTTTACAATTTCTACTAATTGCATCTTTGTGTACGTTTTTTGAAGCGTGGCACAGGTCGTGGTTGGGTAAACGAGCTTTTAAATTTTTGTGACATTTTTTGTATCCTTTATTGACCTGAACCGACACGTTACTACATATATTTGCTTTTATAACCTGTTCCATTATTTTTTCGTGTCTATCCGAATCTTCCATTGTTAGTATGTATATTCTATCAATCGTATCTTCAAGGGTACCCGGATTTAATTTAAAGTCAATTATCTTGTAGCAATCCGTGCTCATATCCTTTTACTTTATATTTTGAAAAAATTTAGACCATATAGACCATCTATTCAGGTATAGACATAACATGCAAGCTAAGACTATTTTAATATCGTGCCTGTAAGTATACGCCACGATTAAAAAGTTTATGGTCATAATGGTGTGTTGAAAACGTTTTTGTATCGGTATTGGTATTTTGGTTAAATCTTCGATATAATCGTATACCTTCGAATCCTCGTTTTCATTTTTTTTATCCGCGAATTTATTTTCCAGTATAGACAAAATACATTTATTATCAAATACGACCCAGTGCAGGCACACTAATAGACAAGATAATGTATACGTGTACCAATATTTTTTGGGAATAAGAAATAGCCCAAATGTTTGTATGCCAACAATCCAAATAAAATGTGCGATTAATAATAGTAAAAATAACATACCCATATTTTAGAATCATGCAAGAAAAGATTTGCAGGACCATCACTAATCAGTGCGACTTCAGATATAACATTAATTGGCGGCAGTTCATAAATGAGTATAAAGGTACCAAGGTTCTTTTTATCGATTCGAATATAGATAAACTCTATAGCTTCGATAAAAATGCATTTGAATTAATATTCGTGACACCACAAAGTGATGCGGCTAAAAAATTGTCTTACTATGAAAGTGTTGTTGAAGAAATGGGAAATAATAAAATTGATTCACATGTAACTATATTTTCATTGGGTGGTGGATCTGTGAGTAATTTGGCAGGTTTTGTCGCAGGTACATACAAACGTGGGGTAAAATTTGTAACAATACCAACAACCTTACTTGCAATGGTCGATGCATGCATTTCTTTTAAGCAAGCCATAAATACTGCCTGTGGAAAAAATCAAATAGGATTGTATAAAGTTCCTGAATATATAATTGTCTGCACAGAATTTTTGAAAACATTGGAAGAACGTTTTGTGTCTGATGGTTATGCAGAAATAATTAAACATTTCGTGTGCGAAGGAGACACGTCATTCTCTGGAACCATGGATGATCACATAATAAAGACAATTTTAATGAAAATAGAACACATACGGAAAGATCCCTGGGAATTGCACCCAATACTCATGTATGGCCATCAATATGCTCACGCCATAGAATATCTATCAAAGGAAGAATATTTTCATGGCGAATCTGTAAATATCGGAATGATTGGAACGTCGGTGGTTGGAAACTTACTTGGTATTCATGGCGACAAAATCATAACTAAACATAAATTATTATCAGATAAATATAATCTACCCAAGACATTTTCTACTTATGGAAAATACACCCTAGACGATGTACTCCATTTTATGCATAACGATAAAAGCGTAAAAGATAAAATGGTCTGTTTGTCATTTGGAGATGTATTGATTAATGAATGTAGAAAAATAAATTACGAAACCCTTGTCTACGGATTAAATTCTATATGCATCGATAAATATATGTTTTACAAAGATAGTGAAATGTCTAAAATTGCGTACGGAACCCACGAAGTTTCCGAAAATAATGTATATGAGGCCATAAAATCAGGGTTTAGAACAATTGATTGTGCCCATTATTACGGAAATCAAAAAGCTGTTGGGAAAGCAATAAAACGGTGCATAATAGAAGGTATATGTTCAAGAAAAGACCTATACATAATAAGCAAACTGTGGAATGACCAGCACGACGATGTAATGGGCGCATTCGATAATACGCTAAACGATTTAGGATTAGATTATCTGGACATGTTTCTTATGCACTGGCCAATAAAATATGATAATTTTGAACAAGCGGTTGGTAAGAAAACCAATATAAGAGACGTATTTAGTGCAATGAAGAATATACCAAATGCCAAATGTAAGAATGTAGGTGTATCTAATTTCAGTGTGAATGATTTAGAAAAAATTATAGATTTGGAACCCAGGATGAATCAGATCGAATATCATCCTTACAACCAAGAAACTGAATTGTGCAATTATTGTGACAATAATAACATTCTAGTGATGGCGTACAGCCCTCTATCGAAGGTGGCAGTAGAATCGGAATTTGTAACTACTATGAAACGGAAATACGAGTGTTCCGCGCAGCAATTCATACTGAGATGGATCCTCCAGAACAAAAGGGCATTTGCGGTCAAGACAACTCGGCACTACAAAGATAATTTAAATCTGGATTTTGAGATTTCAGAAGACGATATCGTATTCAATAATTCGAAAAATATTCGCACCATAGAGTATAGGGCATATGAATAGCTATTTGATATTAATTATATTAGGAGTTATATTCTATACCATAGATAAAAGGGTAAACAAGTGTAATAAAAAGGTTCCAGTGTACCATGAACTCTTACATCTGATTCATAATATAACAGCAATTACTTTATATTTGGGACCTTTTCTAATAAACGATATATACCCATTACTGCTTTTATATATTGGTTCTGCGTTCGTGATGGTGCAGGGGTGCGTGAGCAAAAATAGAGAACAGCAGTGTTTCCTGATGCCAATTTATAATAAAGTGTGTGGAGTAGACGAAGATAGAACATTATTTGATATTTTCAGCATAACCGGTATAAAACAATATAGTGCAGACAGATTTCCTTATGTGTACTATATAGTGAATCTATTAATATATACATATTTAACCTTAAAAGTTTACAATTATTATTCGTAATTTCTTATGGCAAGACCCACCGGAAATCTTGGAATACCTTCTATACTCGTTGCTTGATGCTTAACGGTGAGCATCTGACCAATGTATTGCTCCCTATTTTCCCAGTATTCCTTCCTGACTGCCAGTGTTCCTTTCGGCCTAACGTTGAATGTACCACCGGGACACTCGCAGACAAAGATGGCCGTTCCAGCATCCTTGGCCGTACCTTCCTCACAGCCCACGACCTTGAATTCGTTTGTATCAAATTTCTTAAATTTTAAAAGATTTCTACTTCTATAACCGACCTCGTAGGCAGAATGGGGCTCACGAATGATTATACCTTCATAACCTTCAGCCACAAATTTGTCATGAAATTCCTCTATCCTCGAAGGTTCAACCAGAGCGGTGGGCACTGTATTCTTCCACCGGTCAATCTTGTAACATCTTTTCTCAAAAGGTTCAGAAAGATTCTTCAGATCAAAGGTATCAAAGACGTGAAACTCTAATTCCGGACATGAAGAATTCTTCCTAAATTTTCCAGAAATTTCTTCGAAAGGAATGTCCCTGGAGTATGCCTCACCATCGACCCATTCACCCTCTTGCAGCTTCTTGGTCGCGGGGTCACCGAATGCTTGCTCCATACCTATGACTGGCTTGCCGGTACGAGTCATCATCACTATTTCGCCATCCCTGCGTCCCAACATGAGTCTGATTCCGTCTAGCTTGGGTTGTATGTAGACTTTGGAACTGAGCTTGGTTTTGGGTGTCCATGTGCTGGCAAGCATGGGTAAGACTTTGTCATCTGGCCGCTGTTTTTTGAATAAGGCCCTGGCTTCCTGAATTGCCTGTTCCCTGGACGTCGTCTCGTTGGCTCTGCCAATATTCTTTCCATTGCTGATACATTTTTCGGAAGTTTGGAGTTTCCCGTCAACCTGACCAAATATACGACGAACACCATAGGATCCTCCACCAAGGTCATGAACCTCAACATTCCATTGCCTCTGGGATCCCTTTTTATCCGTGGTATAAAGAGTCTCACTTTTCCACACGAGTGACATTTAATCTAGATCATAATACAATCTTTAAATCATATAAGGATATTTCTTTCTTTCCTCCGGCGTACGCAGCAGTTGCATGAGCACCATGTATGCCAGTGAAACTATTATGGCAATCTCAAGATCTCTGACAACACTGAAGGCGGTGAGGAACAGCACGGCGAAACGCACGGTCTTGTTTTCCAAAAACTTTGTTATTTTCGTCGGGTGTTCTACCATGGAATTACCACCCATCATGGACTGAATGAATGCTATAGCACCCAGGCTGCCGGCGGCCTGTAACTGAGTTTCGACGCCATTCAGGACACCCACGTCGGCACGGGCCACGCCCAGGGCTATGAGGCCAGCAAGTAAAGACAAAAGTGCGAAGTCTTGTTTCATTTATAAATAAAGTATATTAAAAATTTTCGCAGTATACTCTTAAATGAAGGTCACCATCCTGTCAAAGGAGGGATGCATACAATGTGACAAGACTGCCGAAATTCTAACCGAAAAGGGCATCATGTTCGAAAAGCGAATGGTTGATAAGGAAAAGTTGTTCGAGATATGTGGCAAGAGAGTTCCAGGATACCCCCAAATTTTGGTGGATGATAAGCATATAGGAAACAACTTTGACCTGGAGGACTATATCGAGGACAACTTCGAGCCCCTTTTGACACCCAGTTCGGCACGTTTCACGGCATTTCCAATCAAACACCAGGAATTATGGGACCTTTATAAACAGGCTCAGGGTAGCTTTTGGACCGCAGAGGAAATTGATTTCAGCCAGGATCTCAAAGATTGGGAAAAGCTGAATGATAATGAGAAACATTTTATCAAGACAATCCTTGCATTTTTTGCCGCATCCGACGGAATTGTTTTTGAAAATGTGAATTGCAATTTTGCAAAGGAGATTCAGATTCCCGAGGCCCGAGCCTTTTATGGATATCAGGAGTACAATGAGCAGATTCACAGCGAGACGTATAGCCTTTTGATTGAGAAGTACATAAATGACCCAGAAGAAAAGAACCGTTTGTTCCGAGCCGTCGACACGGTGCCTTGTGTCCAGAAGAAGGCACAGTGGGCCATGAAGTGGTTTGATACGAGTATATCATTCGCCGAGCGTCTATTCGCATTTGCGTGTGTTGAGGGGATATTCTTTTCGGGGTCGTTTTGTGCAATCTTTTGGCTGAAGAAGCGGGGACTTCTTCCGGGACTGTGCTTTTCGAATGAGCTTATTAGCAGGGATGAGGGACTGCACCAAGAGTTTGCAATCAAATTGTTTGGAATGCTCAACAACAGACCCTCCGTTCAGGCGATTCATTCAATTGTTAGGAGTGCGGTGGCGTGTGAGAAAGAGTTTATCATAGATGCACTTCCCTGTAAACTCATAGGTATGAACGATGAGCTTATGGGCAAGTACATTGAGTTTGTTGCCGATAGAATATTGAAGCAGGCTGGCTACCCGTCCCTGTGGAAAACGGAGAATCCATTTGATTTCATGGAGAATATTTGCCTCGATGGCAAGACCAATTTCTTCGAGAAGCGTGTGGGTGACTATGGAAAGTCCGGAGTGGGCCAGACGGAGGAAGATAATAAAATTTCATTTAACGACGATGATTTCTAAACGCAATACATTATAAAAATTATTAATTTCTATAATGTGTTCTTTACGCGCCACAATTGCATTTCTTCACGCGACGTCCATTCATTGTGATATAAATTACTAGGACAAAGACGGCGGTATGCAGGAGCACCCCGGCAGCTGTGGGGCAACCGGTGGCGCTGGCAACCCACCTGCCCAGAAGATCCGACACAATCTTGAAAGTCGTGGGATTGGCAATAAGATAGAAAAGGAATCCGGAGAAAATAGAAATTCTCATCTTTTCGTCAACGTTTGCCTGATCGCGGATCATCATGGTTGCAAACGCAATCGCAGTGAATACCGCCGTGTGAAGGAGGAAGCCAGCACGAGTGGGGCAATCATCTTTCATGATCCAATTACCAATATATTTGTTCGTGAGCCTGAAAGTCTCTTTGTTCATTATTATGTAAAATATACACGCAGAGAAAAGGGAAATGATAAACTTCTGCTGAGCAATCGCCCCGTTGCAGCCACATCCACAGTCCTTGAATAAACCCATTATATATAAAGGCTAGATATTTTTTGTACAGTATCCCACCAATGTGGTACCGCGCTCACGCACTTAAAGGCTAGCCCCCTGTATATAACAGACCACCCCCACAATGGCTTCCAAGATGATCACCCACCATTCTGAGTTTGATGCCAACATCATCAACTTCTCCGACATTCGCAAGAATCAGCTGGGCGGCAAGGCCGTCTATTTGTCGAATGGCATTGGAAAGGTAATGGTTGAGCTTCCTAAGCTACGCGCACCTTTTGGCCTTGGTGAGTTTGTTGACCAGGGCTCCGGTCGCACGACTTACTCCATCAATCTCTCGCTTGATAACAACGAGGATCTTCAGAAGAAGCTCAGGCTTCTGGATGACGCTGTCATTAAGACAGTTGCCAAGAACTCGTCTGCCTGGCTAGGCAAGAAGCATTCCGAGGCAGTTGTGCGCGATGCACTCTATTCGCCTATTGTCAAGGATCCCAGCGATCCCAAGTACGCACCTACTATCAAGCTCAAGGTTCAGACTGACAGTAACGATAAGTTTGTGCCAAAGGTTTTCAAGGGCCGTGAGCCAGCTGACCTGAATGAGCTTGAGAAGGGCCAGAGCGTGTCCAGCATTGTTGAGATCAACCAGGTTTGGATTATCAACAACAAGTGTGGCGTGTCCGTGCGCCTGGCCCAGGCCAAGCTTCACCCGACTGACAAGCTGACCGAGTATGCCTTCCGTGATGACGACGACGAGGAGGCCGATGAGGAGACCGAAGAGATTGAGGTTGATGAGGAGTTCGATGAGTAAAATAAATATACATATAGATTAAAACGATGTCCAGGAGGGTGGTAACTACTGGTGACGGTGTAAAATTAATATATGAACCAGATAAAAAATACAAAGAAATAAACAGATTAGTAAAAGTAAACATACCACCAAGACTTGAAAGAAAAAGAAAAGAAATAGAAAGAAATGCGCAAAAATTAGAAGAAGTTGTATTTGATAATAAGGGCAGACAGACATTGAAAACGGTAACATATGAAAAAAATAACAAAGGTGACTACCAAATTAGTTCCTTTAGTTATCAGCCTTTAAGTATGTTCTTGTCGGGTAAAAGGTCACTTTCCCGCAAGAGTTCGAAAGGCCCCATGAAGATACCCAATAAGCCTATTGAAATTAATGCCCCGGGCGTGATAAGCACCATGGTATCCTACTTGCCCAAAACCAAAATGAGCATAGCCAATCGCATACGTGGAAGTGACGTATGCATGCCCCAGAACTTTATGTACCGCGCCTTTAAGCCCAATGCTGGCAAAAGTTATTTCAATTATGTGATTGCACGCAACACTAAGGGCGTGAGAAATTTGGCGCCTTTGCCACCCAATTATTCAAAGATGTCCCCTACCTATACCACCCCGGGTGGTGGTATAGTGCGCGTGGCCGAGGGTACCGAGGGTGTAACATTTATGGGCTGCATGTCGAACGATTGTGAGGAGAAGGTACTCATAAAGGCATCCATTGCGAACCAGCCTTACCGTGATTCCAAGCCTGCCACGGAGTTCAAGATAAACAAGGAGATATTCAACAAATGCAAGGATGCCACGCCACACATAGTAATGCCTTATGTGATGAATATCTGTAAGCCCGAGGATGCTTTCTTGAGACTTGCTAACATTAGTAATACTAATGTGAAACCCACGAGTCGTTTGGCCGTAGGGTACTATGAATTCTACAATGGTGGAAGCCTTTTCTCGTGGATGAAGCGCCGTGCCAAGACTTTTACCGAAAAGCAGGTCAAGACGATACTATTCCAGATTCTTTGGACCCTGGGTATAATGTATCGCAGGGTGCCCTCGTTCCGCCACAATGATCTACACATCCAGAATATTTTCATAAAGACTGGGGATAAAGTTTCAAAAACTGGGAGCACTTCCTACGACAAGATGTTCCGTGTGCCCAATATTGGTATAATGAGCGCAGTGGGTGACTTCGGCTGGTCCAAAACGAGTAACAAGCCACACCCCAACGTGAACAGCAATGAATACAAAAACACATATGGGATCTCCAAGGAAACCACTATTCGCCAGGATACCTACGTATTCCTTGCATCTCTGTATGTATTCCTTATGGAATACGATAAGTTCAATGATACAAAGAGATTTATTGAAAAGGTCCTTGGCTTAAAGCGCGATGAGGCCCTTAATGGCATTCGCCTGCGTGCCAACCGCAAATCCATACCTTCCCCGGAGATGATGCTTAAAAATGAGTATTTCAAAGAGTTCCGCGTCAAAAAGGAACAGGAAGTGGCACCGCCCCCACCCCCGCCCAACAATAATTTATTGCGTAATATTAAACGAAATATCATGTCGACCAAGGAGTCGGACGCTTGTGGTAAGCGCACTGCGCCCAAGCAGGGTGGCATTCGTGGCATGTCCGTGGAGCAGATGATAGATTTCATCAAGACCAAGGGTACCCCAGCTGCCAAGGCTGCCCTTTCGGTGTATAAGAAGAAGCCCAAGCGTGGCCAGGTGTGCTATATTCTGACCACATTCCGTGCGGGTAGAACTCTCGTGGGCCTTTCGGTTCCGCCAGCCACCAATAACAACAATAACAATAACAATATTGAACTTATTGAGCTGAAGGCCAAGAAGCCACTTACGAACATGAGCAAGGTGGAGCTTATGAATTTTATTGTTTCCAAGGGTGGCAACCTTCCCAATGATGCCACTATGAAGAACCTGATTCGTATGGCTCGCTCTATGAATAGCCCTTCCCCGAGACCCTTGGCCATGAAAACTACGACGATTAACACCATGAATATTAAGGGAACCCGCGTTAGGCCGGCACCCCGCGAGCGGCCCACAATTGCACCCGCAAGCAGCAGACTTAATGCGACCGAGAAACGCCTGCTCAATATCCTGACAAACAGAATGTACAATTCGATGGCAAATAATAACAAAAACAGAAATAAGGCTCGGACCATGGCCAAGAATAAGATGATGGCCATCCGCAATAGAATGAGACAAGCATTTGGTACTAATACACATCTCAACACATCGATGGCGAATAACATTATGCCACCGGTGCGCAAGATCCCCCCAAAGCCAGTCCCTGCGATGAGCCCCAAGCCCCGCGTCGCGCGGGTCGTTCGCCCCGTGAATGGAGCCATAAATCTTTACAAATACACCCTGGATAATATGAAGAATATTACTGAGAATAAGATTATTGCGGGCCTGCGTGTAGAGGGTAAGCTGGTGCGCTCTCTGCCCCGCTCGGAACTTAACAAGATCCTGAGACGCGTGGGCTATGATCCCAAGACCATCAAGTCCAAGGCGGAGGCGGCCAAGGCCATCTTTGTGAAACGCAGTAAGTACATAAAGCCATACAAGTCAATGAAGGCCGAACGGGCGAATGTTAAGAAGTTCCAGGACGAGATTGACATCAACAAGAAAAGGATAGAAAATGAGGAACTCAAGAGAATTGAGGCATTACGCAATATCCAGCGCAAGGGGGCCGAGTACAAATTTGAGAGTAGCAAACCCAAGGTAGTTAAGATGCCCCCCAATGCTAGAGCCAAACTTTTCGCGCGGCTGGGTCTCAAGTAAAAAACATTTGTATTATATTAAATGCCTAAGAACTTTGCCTTTGTCAATGCACCAAGCACCCCCGAGCCAGTTGTGGGCCCCCAGGGTCCCCAGGGTCCCCAGGGCCAGCAAGGAATTCCGGGCCCCCAGGGCCCCCAGGGGTCTCAGGGCGATAATGTTCTCACGCACGCTTCGGGGGGTGTGCTGTTCAGGCCCATGACCACCAAAGAGCGCGTCGGTATCAAAAACCCACCGGTGGGCCTCGCTGTCTTTGATAGCGACGCGAATAAAATGTTTGTAAATACTTCGAATGGCTGGTGCGCTTGCGGCTCGGCGCCACGCAAGGCCACTGCTAGCTCCTAAATGCAAAAGTATCTAAGATTGTTGGAGCTTGTTCTTCAACTTCTTTGATTTTATCCAATTCAAACCCAGATTCGCGATACATTTTACGTCTTTTAGAATACATCGAGGTAAGCATTCCCCAGTGATCCCGAAAATCAAGAATGACGGGTTCGTTCTTCTTGCCTTTCGTCTCCCTTAGAATTCTTCCGACCGCCTGCTTCACGTCCGACTTGGGAGTTGCCAAAAGAATTGTATCCAGCTCAGGGATATCCAGGCCTTCGTGTGCCTGACTAAATGTACCAACTATGATCTTTTGTTTGGACGATTCCTGGAGCTGGGCTTCTTTCATTCCACCCATATACAGGCCACACCCCAAATCTTTCAAACTATCATGCAGAAATTGACAATGCAACCGCCTGTCAGATAATATGAGTAAACGCCTTGACCCCTTGGAATACTTTCTCGCAATTTTTAAAATAAATTGATTCCTTTCATACATTTCGACCAAATCGGTAATCATTTGCACGAGGGACACCTTGCCAAACCGGGTGACGGGTGGCGGCGACAAGAAATGATCGCATTTGAAATCTATAGTTTTGACTATTGTACGACCTCGGAGTTCGCGTTCAATGGTCAGAATATTTGGACCAAGAAACCAGTACAATACATCCGTCAGGCCGTCCTTCCTCTCAGGTGTTGCCGAGAGGCCCAGGGTATACTTGGGACAAAATCTAAAAAATGCCTGAGAAAACACCTTGGCACAAATATGATGAGCCTCATCAACTATTACCATCCCAAATGATTCAAATGTATCTACCGGATAGTCACGCATAGAAAGGCTCTGTAACATTGCAATTGAAATATCACAATTTGTTTCCACTTTATCTTGCTGAATGGTACCTATAGTAGCAGTGGGACAGAATTGTGCGATTCGGTCTTTCCATTGATTTGCCAAGAATTCCTTATGAACAACAACCATTGTCCGGACTTTCATGTGAGCAGCGATTGCCAGTGCAACCGTGGTTTTTCCGTAACCACAAGGAAGTGACAGAATTCCACCACCCCTGGTATTCATCGCCTCGATTGCAGCCGAGAACGCCTCATTTTGTCGAGTAGAATCTCGCAGGGCGCCCTCGAATGCGAATGAGGCTGAAGAAGGTTCGGGCCTGCGATCGGGGGCATTAATTCCAAAATGTTCTTGGCCATAGTATCTTGGGAGGCACACATTCTGTTTCGATTGCTTAAAAACTTTAAAAGATGGCGGTGCAACACCATAATCACCCTTTACAACGGGTCTAACAGTAAGTTTCCTTTTATGTTCATCTGTTAGTGGCCCCCTTCTTACAATATAACCAGAACGGGACAACATAGTTAATATAATTTTATTACCTTTATATAGTAACATGAAGGACATTTATGTCCCCGGTGACGTAACCATAGATGGGGACCAGTTTACCGATGGTAATCTATCAGTCCCCCTTCATAGTGCCTACTATGGCGATGGTGGTCTATTATCAAACATCGGTGGCTCCGTGAATGCAGAAATATCGTACGGTGAAATTAACCAAAAAGATGGGAGTAGTATTGATCTTACAACTTCATTTGCCGGATGGAACACGGGTGGCGTAGGACAGATAAATAAAATGGAATTTACTGGGGGTACAGGTGGCGATGCGGACGTGCTTGACATAGAAAGAGATGGAGTGTACCAAGTGGTAGTAACCCTTTCAATTGCTTCCCAGGCGGCGAATAGAGACGTTAGTGCTATCATATATGTGAACGGCGCGGCTGTTCAAAATACAGAAAACGAAATAGCATTTTCAACGGCGGATGAATATGGTTCATTATCGATCGCTGGCATGCTGGATCTAAATGATGGTGACGATGTAGGTCTATATATAAAAGCATCTGCTACAACTACCATAGACGTGAGAAACATTGCGCTCACGTTAATAAAAACTGGCGGTCTCACAGGTCCACGGGGGCCACAAGGTGCTACCGGCCCAGAGGGTCCCACGGGCCCAGAAGGCGCAACCGGACCTCAGGGTTCTACTGGACCACAGGGGTCGGGTGCTACGGGTGCCACGGGTCCAATAGGACCAACTGGACCCACCGGTGATAGGGGTGCAACCGGACCACAGGGACCGATTGGAACCCAGGGCATCCAGGGAGCCACAGGACCCCAGGGCATCCAAGGAGCCACGGGACCCCAGGGCATCCAGGGCATCCAGGGCATCCAGGGCATCCAAGGAGCCACGGGACCCCAGGGATCCACGGGACCCCAGGGTGATCAGGGCACCCAGGGCATCCAGGGCATCCAGGGAGCCACGGGACCCCAGGGTAACCAAGGAGCCACGGGACCCCAGGGCATCCAGGGCATTCAGGGTATCCAAGGAGCCACAGGACCCCAGGGATCCACGGGGCCCCAGGGTGATCAGGGCATCCAGGGCATCCAGGGCATCCAGGGCATCCAGGGCATCCAGGGAGCCACGGGGCCCCAGGGTGATCAGGGTGATCTGGGTCCCACCGGACCCACTGGTACCCAGGGCATCCAGGGAGCCACAGGACCCCAGGGTATCCAAGGTATCCAAGGAGCCACGGGGCCCCAGGGTGACCAGGGTGATATAGGTCCCACCGGACCCACTGGTGCCCAGGGTACCCAGGGAGCCACAGGACTTCAAGGTTTGCCAGGTGCTCAGGGACCCACGGGAGCCACGGGGCCAATCGTACCTCTCGGAGATTTGACAGACGTTACAATAACAGATCCGGATGAACACCAAATTATTGCATATGATGGGGCAGGGTGGGTAAATGAATACGTTCAATTAACCGGTCTTACCGTGAACGCCGGGGAAAATTTGTCAAAGGGTGACTGTGTTTATATACAGAATAACGCTGGTGCTATTCCTATAGTTGCAAAGGCACGTTCGGATTCGCCTTCTACAATGCCAGCGGTTGGAATAGTAAAAGATGGTACTATAACATCAGGGTCGGAAGGAACTGTTATAACTTACGGTGAGTTCAATACTGGACTTTCGGGGTTTGTAGACGGTGATACTTTATATGTAAGCAATGTCAATGTAGGTGAATTGATGAACACACAACCCTCAGGTACAACAGATCTCATACAAAATATAGGAATTGTAGTAGATTCCAATAATACCAAACTCCTGGTGACTGGCGTGGGGCGCGCGAATGATATACCAAATTCTGAAATAGAAACGGTGAGCGGAAACGTAACACACTTCTACGTAAACACAAATGGTGTGAAGGATCTCAAAAGAATTACACCGGCGCTCGCAAAGACCATAACCCAGCAATCCCTTCAAGAAGTCACCGATGTAGGAAATACTACCACCAATGACATTAGTGGTGGGGGCATCACGGGTACCAGTTTATCTGCAGGTTCAGGGACTATTAGCACCACAGGAGCCATTAGTGGTGGGGGCATCACGGGCACCAGTTTAACCACCGGCTCGGGAACTATTAGCACCACGGGCGCCATTAGTGGTGGGGGCATCACGGGCACCAGTTTAACCACCGGCTCGGGAGCCATTAGTGGTGGGGGCATCACGGGTACCAGTTTAT
>Ga0181373_1000097_pt1 | contig 25243 bp, 41 predicted proteins | sample LowvirmetaG_3_FD_130159 | JGI IMG/M metagenome (GOLD analysis project Ga0181373, IMG submission 130159) | Marine viral communities from the Subarctic Pacific Ocean - Lowphox_09 viral metaG | ecosystem: Environmental > Aquatic > Marine > Oceanic | place: Subarctic Pacific Ocean | collected... | reverse complement strand
GCAACATGAGATATAAGGCTAGAGAGCGTTACAGCTTCGGATATTCTAACTTTAGAGCCGTTTACGGTTCTCAAGGAGCTTAAGGAACGATTTATTGTAGCGTTTCTCACTCAACTACAATTATTTAAGGGAGCTTCGGCTCCCTTTCTTTTTTCTAAAATAAGGTATATCATTTAATTCTAGGATTTATTAACTTGTTCTACAGACTGACCTAGCAGACAAGCCAAGACGGTAGAACTTATTTCCCAGGAGGAAATTATGGCAAAATCAACATTCTCAGGTCCAGTTAAATCATTATCTGGATTTATCTCAGCAGGTAATGCAAATGTGGTTAGCTTAACTGCTGACACAACACTTACAGTAGATGCACACGCAGGTAAAGTTCTTACTTGCAATGATGCTGATGGTAAGTTTACATTACCTAGCATTGTAGCTACCGCACCAGGTTCAGATGATGATCCAAATCAAACTAACAACTTAGGTGCTACATTTACTTTTGTAATTGAAACAGCAGCTACAGACTTAGATATTAAAACTGACGGAACAGATAAGTTCGTAGGTGGGGTACTTATGGGTAAAAGCGATGCAGCAGGAAAAGCATTTTTCTCAGGTGCTAGTAATGATGTTATTACTTTAAATGGTACAACTAAAGGCGGAATAGTAGGAACAATCATTAAAGTTACAGCAATAGGTGCAGCCAAGTACGCGGTAGAAGGTATTAACCTTGCTTCTGGTACTGTAGTAACTCCATTTGCTGACGCGTAAGGAGTAATTTATGGCAGACGCAGTAACTTCAACAACAATACAAGATGGTAATAGAATAGCTGTTATACAGCTAACTAATACATCTGATGGTACTGGTGAAAGTGCAGTCACAAAGGTAGATGTTAGTGCTTTAGCTGCTAACACTGCTAATGGTCAAGCTTGTACAGGCGTTAAGCTTGGTAGAATTGTTTATTCTACTTTTGGAATGAGCGTAAAACTTTTATGGCACGCTACTACCAATACTATATGTTGGGATCTTAATTCAGACTATACAACAGATGAAGATTTTACAGACTTTGGTGGTATACAAAATACTGCTGCGGCTTCTGGTAAAACAGGAGATATCAAGTTGACTACAACTGGTGCCTCAAGCGGAGATTCTTACGTTATAGTCTTAACTTTAATTAAAGATTACAGCTAAGATGAATGGCTGAATATAAAGGCAAAACAGTAACTTTAAACAGACCTAGGGCTATCCCAAAAGGTAGCCCTGGATATGGTAAGAAGCGAAAAGAAGTTTTTGTTAAGAACTGTAGTAGCGAAAGTAGTAGAGTCAAAAGAATTACTTTTGGCGATGCAAAAATGGGTATGCACAAAAATACTGCATCAAGAAAAAAATCATACTGTGCTAGAAGTAGCGGAATAAAAAGTGATAGATGTAGTGCTAACTACTGGGCTAGAAGAGACTGGGATTGTTAGATGGCGAAAAAAGAAACCAAAAAGGATGCTTGTTACCATAAAGTAAAAGCTAGATATACAAAAGACGGCGGCACTTGGCCATCTGCTTATGGCTCTGGGGCTTTAGTAAAATGCAGAAAAGTTGGTGCAAAAAACTGGGGTAATAAATCTAGAGTAAAAAAAGCTACTGGAGGTGCTGTAAGAGGACAAGGTATTGTAATGCCTGATAGATTAAGATAATGGCTAGCGACAATTTAAAGAAATGGTTTGATCGCAACGATGGAAAAGGTTGGATTGATTGTAAAACTGGTAAACCTTGTGGAAGAAAATCAAGAACAAAATCTAAAAGACCATATCCAGCATGTAGACCAACCAAAGCACAATGTAATGATGCTAAAGACAAAAAGAAAGGTCCAGATAGAATTAGTTGGAAAAAACCAAAAAGAAAAAAAATGTATGCAGGTGGTACTGTTAGAGGTCAAGGAATTGTTATGACTAATAGATTAAGATAGAATAATATTATGGCAAAATTAAAAAACCCAAAAAAAGCAGATCTTAACAAAGATGGTAAAATTAACTCTTATGAAGAAAAAAGAGCTAAAGCTATTGAAAAATCTATGGCTGCACAAAATAGAGTTAAAAAGAAAAATGGTGGTTTCATAGCCAAAGGTTGTGGATCTGTCATGGATCAGAAAAGAAAAGTAACTACAATAAGTTAGGAGTATAAAATGTATAAAAAAACAAAAGGTTATGCTATAGGCGGAAAAAGAAAAGGTATGAAAAAAGGTGGCGGAGTTATGAAAACTAAAGGTTACGCTACAGGTGGAGTCGTAAAACCCAAAGGCAAAGCGGGTGGTGGAGCAATGAACACCAAAGGATATAAAAGAGGCGGCAAAGTATAAGGTTTTTAAAATGGCTTATTTACAAAGCAGCATTCCTTATTTCAAATGTTGGGTAAGAAAAGAATATACACATAATCACGAAAAATATCATGGTGAGTTTTTACACGCTATGGTTATTGGCGTTACAACAATCCAAAAACGCTGTCTATCATTCCAAGTAATTTTTACTGGTGCAGAAACATACGATACAGATGAGCCTAATGTTCATGGTGGTGCTATGTGGGCAAGAATGCCTATAACAGCTCTTGTTGGAGATACTCCTTTTGAAGAATGGCCTGAACCTATGGAAGTATGGGCAGCTCAACCCTGGGACTGTGCATCTCGCACACATAGTATATATGTACTAGAAAATTGCTCTCCATGTCCTTGGATGGCTAAAATTGATGGTAAATTCTACCCTGCAAAATATTATTTTACTGTAGATTACACAGAGTCTGATACATCTGATGATCCTGCTCAACATAAACAGAATCATGTTCTTGAATTATTAGACGCAGGAAAATGGACAGGAAATATAGTAGCTTTACCAAATAACAGGGTAAGAGTAACAAGACCTGCTCAGTTTGAGTTAGGAGAAGGTGCCCCAGATTTTAAACCTTCTCAACATATTCATTACAGTAAGTCCGATTTAGATTATACTTTGGATGTAAATCAAGTATTTGACAATTTATACGCCCCAGAGGAAGATAAGGATTAATATGGCATTATCAGGTAGCACAAATTTTGAACCAAACGTAACTGAGTTTATTGAAGAAGCTTATGAACGCTGTGGTTTAGAGCTTAGAACAGGTTATGACCTAAAAACTGCTATTCGCAGTGTAAACCTTATGCTAGCAGAATGGGCTAATCGTGGTTTAAACCAATGGACTATAGAACAAGGTACAGAAACAGTTGTAGAAGGACAAAATGATTACCCTCTCAACACAAATATTATTGATGTACTAGATGTCGTAGTTCGTAGAACAGTAAACAATGTACCAACAGATATAAGCATTAGTAGAATAAGTAGATCTGAGTTTATTAATATTCCTAACAAAACTACCAAAGCTAGACCATCACAGTTCTTTTTTGATAAGTTATCTACGCCAGTATTAAAAGTATGGCCTGCTCCCGAAAACAGTACAGACGTGCTTGTATTTAACAAAATAGTAAGAATGGATGATGCAGATAAGGCTACAAACACCATGGATATGCCTTTTAGGTTTTATCCTTGTTTTGTTGCAGGTTTAGCTTATTACATATCATTAAAAAAGAATCCACAGCTTACCCCACAATTAAAAGCTATATACGAAGAAGAGTTCCGTAGAGCAGCAGATCAAGATGAAGATAGAGCTTCGTTTAGAGTAAGACCTTACACCAGGATGAATTAAAATGGCTTACGCTTTAGGTAAGTTTGCACGTGCTTTATGCGATAGATGTGCGTTTGAATACAAATTAAGTGAGTTGAAACAAGAATGGAATGGTGCAAAGGTTTGTTCTGAATGCTATGAACCGAAACATCCACAGTTAGAGCCACTTACTGCTAAAGCAGACCCAGAAGCACTATACAAACCAAGACCTAATAATGATCAAGAAGAAGGTGAGGGTTTTGTTGTTGTAGTAAATTCAAATATATATAAACCAGATTTTATGAATCCCTCCACGCTACCAACAAACTTTGTGGTACCAAAGATGACAGGTGGATTAGGTGAGGTTACAATAGTTATAACATGACACTAGCAGAGCTTAAAACATTAATACAAAACTACGTACAAAACTCAGAAACTACTTTTGTTAATACGTTAGATGATTTTATTAAAAATGCAGAAGATAGAATATTTGAGTTAATTCAATTAGATTACTTTCGTAAAAATGTAACTGGTGAATTAACTGCTGGTAATACCTATTTAACAGCTCCTAATGATTTTCAAATGTCATTTTCATTAGCTGTAATAGATGGTGATGGTGATTATCACTATTTAGACAAGAAACATACTACATTTATGCGTGAGTACGCCGTAGATCCAACAGCAACGTCTGAGAGAGCAAGACCTTTATATTATGCAGACTTTGATAAAGAACTCAATACAGCGTCTAACAATGGCTCTACATTAATTGTAAGCCCAGTTCCAGACCAATCTTATAATGTAGAATTACACTATCTTTACAAACCAAATTCAGTAGTTACAGACACTACAGGAACCTGGATTTCACAAAATGCAAGAAATGCCTTATTATATGGTTCATTAGTGGAAGCTAATATATTTTTAAAGGGTGAAAGTGACATGCAACAGCAGTACGAGCAACGCTTTTTACTTGAAATAACTAGATTGAAAAATCTTGCAGAAGCTCGCGGAAGGAGAGATGAGTACCGGTATGATTCATTGAGGTCTACGGTATCTTAAAAAATACATGGAAAAAATTGAAAGTCTGAAGGGTAAATCAGTAGCTATAGTTGGTCTAGGTAAAAGCTGGTTTGATTATAATCTTGCAAAATCACACGGAGTTCATTTTGATGAAGTCTGGGCAATAAATGGTGTAGGAACAGTAATATTTCACGATAGAGTATTTATGATGGATCCTGCATCTAGATTTTTAGATACAGATGATGCTGGTGGTCAAACAGAAATGATGTCTAAAATGTTGCAAGAACATAAAGGTCCTATTTACACTTGTGAATTAGATGATAGATGCCCCGGCTTAGTTGATTATCCAATAGAAGAGGTAATTAAAGATACTAATTGCTATTACCTTAACAATACTGTTGCTTATGCTGTAGCCTTTGCTTATTGGAATGAGGTGGCAAATATTAAAATGTTTGGTGTAGATTTTTCTTACAAAGGCAACTTACATTTTGCAGAAGCGGGAAGAGCTTGTACTGAATTTTGGTTGAGCAAATGTATTTCATCAGGTATGCAGGTAGAAGTAGCAAGCACCTCTGGTTTACTTGATACAGACGTACCAGCAGAACAAAAATTATATGGTTATCATAGGTTATCAAATCCTTTAGTGGTAATGTCTGATGAAGAAGGTTTAAAAATTGAAAAATTAAATAATTTAAAAATAACAAAAAAAGTACATAAACCTGTGTTAATAGACAGAAACGACTCACATTTAATGTCTCCTGAACCAAAAAAATGGTAGATCATATAACTCCTGCTGGAGTACCTGGATTAGGCATAATAGAAGCAAAAACTACTAATTATGGTGGACATCCTCCAGAGTTTTGGGCGGAAAGACTTACTGATAAAATAGTCAGCCATAGTGAAAGCCAAGATCCTTATATACAAGAGCAAGCAAAAGCATATAGAGATATGATTTATCAAGTTTGTTTGATTTATATAAAAAATGCTATAAAATCTTATAAAGCCACTTTGATACAAGATTTATCTGGTCAAGGTAGCGAAGATATAGCAAAAATAATTAAAGGTATTTAATATGGCCATTACATCAACACTAACCACAAGTTTTAAAAAAGAACTATTAACTGCAACACATAATTTTGCAACTAATGGTAACGCTTTCAAACTTGCTCTATTCACAAGCTCTGCCACTATGGGAGCAACTACAACTGCTTATTCAACTTCACAAGAATCAAGTGGTACTAACTACACAGCAGGCGGTAATGTTTTAACTAAAGTTGCACCTACAAGTTCTGGAACTACTGGTTTTACTGATTTTGCAGATTTAACTTTTGGTACAGCGACTGTTACAGCTAGAGGTTGTCTTATCTACAACGACACAAATGGCGATAAGTCAGTAGCAACAATTGACTTTGGTGGAGATAAAACTTCAACAGCAGGCGATTTTACTATTGTTTTTCCAGCAGCAGCAGCAAGCACAGCGATTATACGTATAGCTTAAAATGGCTGAGTTCCTTAACGGCTGGAGTCGAGGTACTTGGGGTCAACTCGCTTATGGTGAAGCAAGTGTTCCTCTTTCAATAACCGCACCCGCAGCAGGTTCAACAGGAACTCCAGTTGCAGCAGTTAACGCACAAGCTATAGTATCAGTAGGTGGAGTCACTGCTAGTTTAGGTTCTGTTAATGTAACAATTCAAGCTGAAGCTAACGTAACACCTACAACTTTATTAGCAGCAGGTAATCTAGGTACAGCTACAACAACTTCAGTAAATAATATTAGCGTAAGTGGTTTAAGTAGCACTTCAGCTTTAGGCACATCAAGTTTAATAACAAACAATAATATACCTGCTAATACTGATTTTGACTCACCTATGGTTGGAGAGTTAGGAACTGCTACGACAGTCAGTAATAATAATTTATCAGTTTCTGGCTTTAGTGCTACGTCAGCTTTAGGTACAAGTTCAACCAGTACAGTAAATAATGTTTTTGTAGATGGTGTTGCTGCTACTTCTTCCTTAGGTACAGTTACCACAGTTTGTAAAGCAAATGTATTCCCAGAATTAGGACAAGCAGAAGGTTTGGTAGGATCTACACGTATTTGGAGCTTAATTGATGATACACAAACCCCTAACTGGGAAGAAGTCGCTTAACTTTTATGAAAAAACAACTTATAATAAATTTGAACGGAGATAAATATGGCAACTTATGTAAATGATCTTAGGTTAAAAGAAATAGCAACAGGTGACGAATCAGGTACCTGGGGAACATCTACAAATACCAATTTAGAGCTTATAGGTGAAGCCTTTAGTTTTGGTACCGAGGCCATAACAACTAATGCCGATACACATACAACCACAATAGCAGATGGATCAACTGATCCTGGTAGATCTTTATATCTTAAATATACAGGTACTCTTGATAGTGCTTGTACTATTACCATAGCCCCTAATACCGTATCTAAAATGTGGTTTATAGAAAACGGTACTACTGGTTCACAAAACATAATTATTTCTCAGGGTAGTGGAGCTAATATAACAATACCTGCTGGAGATACTAAGTTAATTTACTCTGACGGAGCTGGTTCTGGTGCAGCAATGGTTGACGCTTTTGCTAGCCTTAATGTTGTAGATCTAAAAGTAGAAGATGATTTAACGGTAACAGATGATTTAATTGTAAATGGTGATATAGACCTAGAAGGTTCTATTGATGTTAATGGTACAGCTAACCTAGACGTAGTAGATATAGATGGTGCTGCAGACTTTGCATCTACAACAGCTCACGCAGGCAATGCAACTTTTGCAGATAATGCTAAAGTAATTTTAGGAGCTGGTTCAGATTTACAGATTTATCACGATGGTTCTAATAGCTATATTGATGATGTAACAGGTAGTGGAACAGGAGATTTATTTATAAAAGGTTCTGATGCTGTTAGAATTTTAACACCATCACTTGTCGTAAATAACGCTGCCAATAATGAAAACATGATAACAGCAGCAGAAGATGGTGCAGCAACCCTTTATCATAATGGTAATCCAAAAATAGCCACAACGAGTGGCGGTGTATCTGTTACTGGTGAAGTTTCAATGACTACTTTAGATATAGGTGGAACAGACGTAACAGCCACAGCAGCAGAATTAAATTTTAGTGATGGAGTAACTTCCAACATACAAACCCAGCTCAATACAAAAACCTCAACAGGTAAAGCTATAGCCATGGCTATTGTATTCGGATAATTTAGGAGAAAAATATGGCAGCAGTAAATATAGTAAATGTAACATCCATTAATGGATTTACAATTAATGGGGCAGTTACAACTTCAGCAGTAAACATCATAGATGTACCTGATGATGTAATATATAAAATAAACACAATAATAATTGCAAATATAGATGGTACAAATGCAGCAGATATAACTATAGCAGTATCAAGAGATAATGGATCTTCTTATTATGAGATTGCCTCAACAGTCGCGGTACCAGCAGATTCAACCTTAATAGTTATAGATAAAAATTCGTCAATTTATTTAGATGAAACAGATTTGTTAAGAGTACAAGCTAGTGCTAATAGTGATTTAACGTACACAGTTTCTGGTGAAATTTTAGGTGACGCGTAAGGGGTTAAAATATGGCTCACTTCGCAGAACTTGATAGCACTAACAAAGTAATACGAGTAATAGTAATATCCAACGAGGATGTAGATGCTAACGGTGGCGAGTTAAGTACAGAAGCAGAAACTTTTGTAGCGTCTATTGTTCCACATTTAGAAAGTGGCGTTGCTTGGAAACAAACTTCTTATAATCATAATTTTAGAAAACAATATTGCGGTCCAGGGGATATATACAATAGTGTTAAAGATAAATTTATATCACCTCAACCATTTCCCTCTTGGTATTTAGATACAAACGATGACTGGCAACCACCAGTAAATTACCCTGATACAAATAAAATAAATGGTCTTATAGCTAATGCAACATGGGATGAAACCAACCGAAGATGGATTGGTAAAACATTTGACGACAGTACTGACCCAGTAACAGAAACTGATTACGTTTGGGATGATGCTAATTCACAATGGAAGGAAATTTAATATTATGCCTATTACAAGAAATCAAAGAAGTCCCTTAATTGGAGTAGACCAAGACCCAGTTTTTTCAGCAAAAGTAACATCTTTTAATAGCAGTACAAACTATGTAGTACCTTCTAAAACAACCTCAGTAACTTATTTAGTAGTTGCTGGTGGTGGAGGCGGAGGCAGTATTGGTGGTGGAGGCGGAGCAGGAGGTTTTCGTAACTCTACTCCAGGAGAATCATCAGGTGGAGGAGCTTCGGCAGAACCAGCTTTAACAGTTACCGCAGGTTCAACAATACCTGTTGTAGTTGGAGCAGGTGGACCTTCTGTACATGGTGGTTATGGAACTTGGAGACCAGGAGAAAATTCTAGTTTTGGACCTATTGTTTCTATTGGCGGTGGCGGTGGAGGTGATAGGTTTGCTTATACTAAACCAGCAAATCCTGCTGGTGGTAGTCAGCTTGGACAAGACGGAGGCTCTGGTGGAGGAGCTGGTATTTGGTATGGAGTTGGTGGTACAGGTGGAACTAACGGAAACGGTGGTGGTTTAGGAACAGCTAATCAAGGTTTCCCATCTGGTCTAGCAAGAAGTCCATCATCAAATTATGGTTGTGCTGTAGGTGGTGGTGGTGCAAGTGAAGCAGGTCAAAAAGGAAACCCTAATAATATTACTGGAGGCAGAGGTGGAGCAGGAGTTTCATCTTCTATTACAGGCTCTCCAGTAGTTTACGCAGATGGCGGTGGAGGAGCATCTGGGGATAGTACTCTTACAGCTCCTAATAACCAAGGAGGGGCTCCTGGTCCTGGTGGTTCTGGCGGAACAGGGTATGGAAGTGGCACTGATACTGCTTTAGCAGCAACTGCGGGTGCTGCTAATAGAGGCGGTGGCGGTGGCGGTGGTGCTTATGGTCCTTCTGGTGGTACCTCTCGAGGGCGTGGTGCTGGTGGCTCTGGATTTGTTGCTGTTAACGACCCATTTGGTAATTTTAGTGCATCAAGTGTTTGGGGTTTAAGAAGAGTATTTGAATTAAAAAAAGAAGGCGATTGGATTTAATTTAACCTATTGATGGAACTATATTTTTGTATAAATTTACATCGTGCGGGCAATACTTTACTCGGTAGTATTTTAAACCAAAACCCAGATGTAACCTTTACAGCTAACAGTCCTCTTACTGAAATTATTTACCAACTTGACTTAATAAAAACTAACAACGAAATTACTCAACAGCAAAATTTTCCTCATCACGAGTCTTTAAACAATGTCATTAAAAAAACCTTCTACACTTATTCTGAAACATTTAAAACAAAATATGTTATTAATAGGTGTAATTGGGGATCAGATGGCAACCTTGAATTATTAGAAAAGTATTTTGACAAAAAAATTAAATTTTTAATTTTATACAGGGATCCTTTAGAGTGTTTAGCTTCGTTATGTAAAGCATATAAAATTAAAAAAGAAAATAGTGAATTAGATGCAGACTATTACATGAACCCAGAAACAGGTGCTTTAGGAAATGTTATTAAGCAAATTCCTTTAGTACAAAAAAACTATGAAAATTTATTTATTACATACGACCAGCTAATCACTAACCCAAAAAGTACAGTTAATAGTATTTATGATTTCTTTAATATACCTAAGTTTAAACATACTTATACAAACTTAAAACAATTTGAAATACAAGGCGTACAATATGATGATTCTATTTTTGGTGATGTAGATTTACACACAATAAGAACAGATAAAATAGAAAAGAAACCATATCCAATAGAGGATTTTTTACTTCCTTCTGTTATAGAAAAATACAAAAACATAGGAAAAAAGTATGAATCTTAAATGGTATTATTGGTATTTTAAATCTGCTATACCTGAAAAAATATGTGACGATATAGTACGCTATGGTAAAGAACAAGATAAAGAGATAGCTACTACAGGAAGTAATAATAAAAACGAACTTACAGAAGTACAACTAAAAAATATTCAAAAAAAACGTAAGTCAGATGTTGTATGGATGCAAGATAGATGGATATATAACGAAATACAACCTTACATACACCAAGCAAATAGAAGTGCTGATTGGAATTTTGAATGGGACTGGTCAGAGCCTTGTCAATTTACCGAGTATAAAAAAGGACAGTTTTATGATTGGCATTGTGATTCATATGAAGAACCTTATAACGAACCTGAAAACTTAAATAGGCACGGTAAGTTAAGAAAACTTAGTATGACTGTATCTTTAACTAACCCTGATGAATACGAAGGTGGAGATTTAGAGTTTGATTTTAGAAATACAGACGAAGGCTCACAACCAAGAATATGTGAAGAAATTAGAAAGAAAGGTAGTGTAATAGTGTTTCCTTCTTTTGTTTGGCATAGAGTCAAACCAGTAACAAAAGGAACACGACACTCATTAGTATGTTGGAATTTAGGATATCCGTATAAATGATTACTTATTTAAAAAACCCTATAACCGAAAATTATAAAGAATTAAAAAAATTTGTATTCTCTGATAAGATATCTTGGCACTATAATGCTACAACCACGACTAATAACTCTAATTTAAAAAAGAAAGATATGGAGTTTTTCAGTCACATGCTTTTAGGCAGACCCCAGAATGAAGATAATAGAATAGCAGTTCCTTATGTCAGTTCTACATATTTTGAAAAATGTTATTTAATTTTAAAAGAAATATTAGATTTTAATAATATACATTTTGATGTTGTTTATAGAATGAATCTTAACTTCACTTTACATAGTAGTGTTAAAGAAACCACACCGCATACAGATTTAAACTTTCCGCATAAAAATATAATTATTTACTTATCTAGTTTTGAAAACGGAAAAACGATAGTGTTAGATAAAAACAATAAAAAAATATTTTCAGAAGCTAAGGAAAACAACATAATAATGTTTGATGGTGAGTTAGCACATTATCACGAAAGCCCTGCAATAGACGACAAAAGAATAGTCATGGTTGCAAACTTTCTATAGGAGCAGAAATGAGTTTTAAAAAAGATAAATATCAAGTAATTAAAAGTGCTGTATCAAAAGAACTAGCAGATTTTTGTTATCAATACTTTTTAAATAAAAGAGCAGTAGCAAGACATTTGTTTGATGAAAGATTTATATCACCATTTACTGAATACTTTGGTATATGGAATGATGAACAAATACCAGAAACCTATTCACATTATTCAGATATAGTAATGGAAACTTTATTACAAAAAGTTAAACCAATTATGGAAAAAGAATCAGATGTAAGGCTAATTGAAACTTATTCTTATGCAAGGATCTATAAAAAAGGTGATGAATTGCATAAACACAAAGATAGATATTCATGTGAAATATCTACTACTATGAATTTAGGCGGAGATGAATGGCCAATATATTTAGAACCCAACATTAAAGTAACTTTAAAACCAGGAGATATGTTAATGTATCGTGGTTGCGATTTAGAACATTGGAGAGAACCCTTTGAAGGTGAAAATTGTGGACAGGTTTTTTTACACTATAACGATGCAAGTGGTAAAGATTCTGAAAAAAATAAATACGATGGTAGACCTATGATCGGATTACCAGGTTACTTTAAACAATGAACTTTATAGAAGAGTATCAAATAAGTAACAAAGCTGTTGATGAACTAATAAAGCATTGGAACAGTAATAAAGCTAACGCAGAAGAAGGTACAGTAGGTAATAATAGGATAGATAAAAAATTTAAAAAATCATTAGAAGTAATGATAACTCCAGAAGATTTAACAAACTTTTTATATAGAGATGAATTATTAAAATGCCTAAAACAATATGTTTCAAAATATAAATTTGCAGATGATGTAGAGTTTTACGGTATTGACCATAATACTAAAATACAATATTACGATAAAGGCTGGGGTTTTTATAAATGGCACGCAGAAAATGACGGTAGTCCTTATGTTATACAAAGACATTTAGTTTTTAGCACTTATCTTAATAATGTTGAAAATGGAGGGACAGAATTTTTATATCAAGATTGTGTTACCGAAGCTAAGAAAGGCTCAACTATTATCTTTCCTGCTGGTTGGACTCACACTCATAGAGGACAAATATCTGAAAACCAAGAAAAATATATTATTACAGGGTGGTTTAATTTTTTATAGGTGCAGATTGCGGATAAGTGTTTTTACACTATAATAATAGTAAGTCTGCAATGCAGATCAAAATAAAGGAGAAATATTATGGTAGATATTATTATGTGGGTTACTACAATAGTTACAGTTGCTAGTTTAATAGCGGCAAGTACGCCAACGCCTAAAGATGATGCGTGGATCGGTAAACTTTATAAGTTTGTAGATCTTTTAGCTTTAAATATAGGTAAAGCAAAGGAGAAGTAGTATGGGTATTCTTAGTAAATTTTGGGATAAAGTTACTGGCACTGAAAAAGTTAAAGTAAGATCAAGAAATAAAAAAGGTCACTATGTTGCTGACGACAAATCTACTCCAAATGTTAATGAAGCCTATACTACTAAAAGAGTTAAGAAAAAAACTAAAATTAACATAAACAACACAGGCTAATGGCAAAATCACCAGATGCTTTTGTCTATAACGCAACACTTGATCGTATTGTAGACGGAGATACTTTTGATTGTATTTTAGATTTAGGCTTTGATGTAAAGCTACATAAACAAAGAGTACGTTTGAGCGGTATTGACACACCAGAATCTAGAACTAGGGATCTTGCAGAAAAAAAACTAGGTCTAGCTGCAAAGGCTAGACTTGGTGAGTTATGCCACGGTAATTTTAAAGTTAAATCTCTTGGTAAAGGTAAGTATGGTCGTATACTTGGTATTCCTTACACAGAAGACGGTAAAGATATTTGCCAAATGCTAATAGATGAAGGTCATGCAGTTGAGTACCATGGTGGTAAAAAAGCTAAAGTATGGGGTGATTATTAAATAACATGGACTCTGTAGTTCAGTTAATTAATGAAGTTGGTTTTCCGATAGCAGCAGCTATAGGTCTTGGTTTGTTTATCTGGAAGCTTATTAATAAAATTATTGATGGTATGGAAACTAAAGTAGATGTTTTAGATGAAAAGGTATCTGCTCAAATATCTGAAATAGAACAACGATTAGGTCAAAAACTAGATTCACAACACGGTATATTGGTAGCTCTTATAGATAGAGTAAGATCCGTAGACAATGAGATTATTAGACAAGACACGCTTTTGAAGACTATACTAGGTGTACCGCAATTGATGCATACCGATAGGTTAGCAAAGGCTGATAGAGATGACCAAAGGAAAGATTAAAAAAAAATTAGGCAGACCAAGTAAAGCTGATTTAGAATTAAAAGCAAGGGAAGCTGAAAAACAAAAAATAATTGAATGGGCAGCAGTTATAGGTATTATTCTTGTTTTTGGTATTTTTATTCAAAATGCTCAAGAAGATGAAATGGTACATAAGTTTAAATCACCATCATTTTCTGGCATAGGTACATCTGCACATTATCTTACTATTGAGAACCAACAATTTAATCGTAAACAAGCACTCAAGGCTGAAATAAAAGCATTACAAGACGAAATAGAAAGAGACAAAGAGAACACAACACTAGCTAGATTTATTCGTAACCTAGAGTCAAGAATCTACGCACAACTATCAAGACAGCTAGTAGAAAACTTGTTTGGAGAGACTCCCAGCGATAGTGGTGTACTAGAGTTAGAAGGTAACAGGATAGAGTATAATGTTGTAGATGGAATAATAACTTTAAAAATAACAGATTCAGATGGCAATACGACAACTATATCCCTTCCTATTGGTAGCTTTACTTTCTAGCTGTGCATTAATAATAGATCCATTAGAAAACAATCTACCTCCATTTCAAAAAATAGAAAAACCCACCATAGGAACATTACTTGTTCCCGAATTAGCCAACATAAAAACAGCAAATAAAATTAAGCCAGTAGTAGCTATCTATGCAGGTTCTTTTACAGATCAAACAGGCCAAAGACGAAGTAATAGTTCGTACGCAACCTTTTCATCAGCAGTAACCCAGGCACCAGACGCATACCTAATTAGAGCTTTAAAACACGCTGGTAGTAAATATGATGGTTTTTTTGAAGTGGTTGAAAGAGTTGGTTTAGACAACGTAACTAAAGAAAGACAGATTATTAGAAGTGCTAGACAAGAAAATAAAAATAAACAGAAGCTACCAGACTTATTGTTCGCTGGTTTAATAATGCAGGGTGGCGTGATATCATACGAAAGCAACGTAAAATCTGGTGGTGCAGGTGCTAGGTATTTAGGAATTGGAATGTCTAGACAATACAAGCAAGACACCGTAACCATATCTTTACGCACAGTTTCCGTCAGTACAGGAAAGGTACTGCTAGAGGTTCTTGTAACCAAAACAATATTAAGTGCGTCTATAGATCAAGATGTATTTAGGTTTATAACCGATTCAACAGAACTTGTTGAAATAGAAAACGGTTTAGTAAGAAATGAATCTATTAATATTGCCTTACAAACAGCTATAGAAACGGCTGTATTACAAACAATTAAGGAAGGAATTACAAATGAATATTGGAAAATTAATGAGCCTAGTTGTAATGATGAGTGCATTACTGCTATACGGGGCTGACAACGAAATATATATAGATCAATCAGGATCTACAGCAAATATAGACCTAGAGCAATTAGGTTCATCTAACATTATTGGTGGCTTAAACTCTAGTGCTGGTTCTTTGACCCCGTTCGACCTTGACGGCATAAACTTAACACTAGATATAAACCAAATAGGTAATACTAATAAATTTTTAGGTGATATATACGGTGATTCTGTAACAGGATTTTTTGAATTTGATGGCGATAGCAATACATTTACCATACAAGCTGATCCTACAAACACTTTTGGTGTTGATAACTCAAACTACAATGTAGATGTTACTGGTAGTTCTAATACATTTACACTTGATACTGGTACAACAGCTTTAGCATCTGGTCTTGACCTAGACTGGATTATTAATGGCGACAGCAACACATTTGATTTTGATATAAACTATGATGGTGCTACTAGCTATGTAGATGTAGATGGAGATAGTAATACAGTAAACTTTACAGGAAGCGGATATGCAGGTGGATATTTCTATCTTGACCAAACAGGAAACAGCAGAACATTTAACATCATACAGTCATCAACACAAGACAACGACTGGTTACGAATTAACTCTACTGGTTCTAATGGTACTGTTTGCGTCATTCAAAACGACCAAGGTACAAGCACAAGCTGTTGATATAGGAAACATATCTGAACTAAACGGTTCTGCACAAATTGTAAGAGATAAGCCATATCAGGCAACAAAGTCTTTTGATATACAGCAAAATGATGAAGCCATTACTACTAATGGTCGTATGGCTATTACGTTCTTAGACGACTCCAAAGTAAGACTTACAGAAAATTCTCAGCTCACCATAGATAAATACATCTTTGACCCCAACCCCAGCAAATCTAAAATGGCTATTACCTTTGGTCTTGGTACGGCTAGATTTATTACTGGTGGTTTAAACAAGATAGATAAAAACAATATAGATCTTAAGACTCCTACAGCAAACATTGCAATTCGCGGGACTGATTTTACAGTTACTGTGGATGAAATTGGCAGATCCTTATTAATACTTTTACCAGATGAGTTTGGTAACTCTAGTGGTGAGATATTAGTAACTACAGCTATAGGTACGGTTACATTAAACAAACCATACGAAGCTACAACAGTAGATGTCTTTGAAAAATCACCCAGCTCTCCTGTAATCTTAGATTTAACACTAGAACTTATAGACAATATGCTTATTGTTAATCCACCTAAAGAAGAAGTAGTTATAGAAAAAAATACACAGACCACAAAAAAAAACATACTAGACTTTGATGGTCTTGATAAAGATTTCTTGCAAGAAGACTTTTTAGACTCAACAACGGAGCTAGAGTTTACAGAGTTAGATATAAACTATCTTGATGTAAATTTCTTAGAAGATTTGTTAGATGTTATAGATGCACTACAAGAAATAAAAGAAGAAGATCAGCTAGTACAAGATGCTACATCTGTTAGTATTGTTGGTACTAAGATAGGACAAGATACAAAAACTCAAGTAACATCTTTTATAACAGGAGAAGTATTAACATTAATGCGTAGTGTTAGCGATACAGCTAGAATAGATATAGACTCTTCTGGAAGCTATACTGTTATCTTTATACAAGATGGTACATCTAATGTTGTTAAGATTAATGGTGGTGCTGATAGCACTATTAAAATAACCCAGAGTAATTAATGAAACGACTATTATTACCTATACTTATATTACTATCATTACCTTTAATATTTCAAAGCACGCCTACAGAAATACTTAAGTTAAAAATATTTGATACATTTGTAACAACACCAGAACCTTCTGGTAATTTTGTAATACTCAATATAACCGAAGAAGATGTAGCTAACGAAGGCGGATGGCCATTTCCAAGAAGAACATTAGCACAGATACAAGTTGATCTTATAAATTCAGGTGCTATGGGTGTTGGTTGGGTTATAGGATTTCCCCAAGCAGATCGTATGGGTGGTGATGAAACCTTTGCTCAAACACTTGGATATGCACCATCTGTATTAGCTATGTTTGAAAATGCAAATGGTAAATACCCTAAAACAACCGGAACAGTTATAAAAGGTAATGATGTTGGTGGCATGTTTACACCTGGTGTTATACAAAATATTGATATCTTGCAAAATCAAGCAAACCAAGGAATAGCAAGTGCACCTGTAGATATAGATAACTTGGTACGTAGAATACCTCTACTGCTAAAAACACCAGATGGTTATGTTTCTTCTTTTGGTACAGAAGTTTTAAAAGTATTAACAGGAGCAAGAACTTACATTATCACTACAAATGATAATGGTATACAAGAGATATCAGTCAGAGGAATACCACCAGTCAAAACAGATAGCCTTGGTCGTAAATGGATAAGCTGGGTAAATACACCACAAACCAACTTAAAAGAAATGAATGTGGCAGGTAAGTTTGTTTTTGTTGGAGTTACTGCTCCAGGAATCATGCCACAAGTTGCAACACCAACTGGATTATTAGAGCCACATAAAATTCAAGCAGCATTATCTGAATCAATTTTATTAGAAAACTCTCCTTTTATCCCAGATTTTGCTCTTGCGTTGGAAATATTAATTTTTGCAATATTTGTGTCTCTGACATGGCTTGTAATTAATTATCTTGGTATAACCAAAGGCGTAAGTCTAGCTATAATTTTACTCTTTACTACAAGCCTTACAGGAGCTTATAGCATTCAAAAAGGCTATTTAATAGACTTTTCTTGGACTTTTGTATCACAATTCATTACTGGTTCTATAGCTTTCTACTTAAACTTTAGAAAACAGTTTAAATTGCGTCAACAAATTAAAAAACAATTTGAACATTACTTAGATCCAAGGCAAGTTAAAAAACTACAAGACAATCCTGAATCATTAGTTTTGGGTGGAGAAAGAAGATATTGCACATTTTTATTTACAGACGTTAGAGGATTTACGGCAATGTCTGAAAAGCTAGAGCCAGAAGAAGTAACTACAATTATGAACAAGGCACTAACCATCCAAGCTGATGCAGTAAAAGAATATGGAGGCATGGTAGATAAATATATTGGTGACGCAATGATGGCTATATTTAATGCTCCTATAGATTTACCAAACCATGAAACTGCTGCTGTTCTTTGTGCTAAAGAGATACAAGAAAACATAAAAAAAGCAGACATTGATGTTGAAATAGGAGTAGGCGTTAATACCGGTTATGCTGTAATTGGGAATATGGGTAGCAATACTAGGTTTGATTATACTGCTATAGGTGATGCTGTTAATCTTGCAGCAAGACTTGAAAGCTCTACAAAGGAGGTTGGAGAAGATATTGTTATAGGTTATGATACTATCAATGCTAAAGATTTTAGTGATCAAATAACTCTAAAAGAACTTAATAGCATAAAGGTAAAAGGAAAACAAAAATCTATAAATATTTATACAATCTTATGACAACATCAAATGAAGCAATAAACAAGATAGAAACCCACGAAAGAGAGTGTACGATTAGATACACAAACATAGAAAAAAGACTAGAAGACGGCTCAAAGCGTTTTGATAAGCTAGAAAACATGATTTGGGCAGTTTATCCGTTTATTTTACTTTCTGTGGTTTTATCTAAGTTTGTATGAGCAAAGTCCTGATAGGGATAATTATTGTTATGACAACAATAACCTATTATTTATATACACAAAACAAAGTTCTTTCAGCCAATAACATTGCTTTAGAAAGTGCTGTGGCCACACAAGAAGAAGCTATTGATAGTTTACAAAAAGATTTTGCACTACAAACATCCAGTTTATTAGACTTACAAAGTCGCAATCAACAAATTCAACAAGAAATGACAAGGTACCTTGACATATTTAAAAGACATAACTTAACTAAATTAGCAGCAGCTAAACCTGGTCTAATAGAACCTAGGGTAAATAAAGGAACAAAAGATGTATTTGATAGCATTGAAGAAGACAGCCGTAACATTGACAGTCTTGATGATGGCTTGCAGTTGCAGTCTTCTACCAACTAAACAAATAGAAGTTACTGCAAAACCAATGGAAAGAACCATTGTTCAACCTATTATGCCTAGAAAAATAGATCTAAAAGATCCATATTGGTATGTAGTCTCAGATAAAAATTTAGAAGAGTTTTTAGCAAGGGTTGAGAAAGACCAAGGTCAAGTGGTATTCTTAGCTATGTCTGTGCCCGATTACGAGCTTATGGCATATAATATGCAAGAATTAAAAAGGTATATAAATGAGCTTAAAGAAGTTGTTGTCTATTATAAAACAGTTACTACAAAGGAGCAGTAATATGAACATATCACAAGAAGGTTTGTCCCTTATTAAAAAGTTTGAGGGCTGTGAATTAGAAGCATATAAGTGTGCTGCTGGTGTTTGGACAATAGGATATGGCTCAACTAAAGGCGTCAAAGAAAGCGATACTGTTAGTCAAGAAGAAGCAGACAAATTACTTTTACATGAAATGGAAGAGTACGAAGGGTATATTAATGATATGGTTAATGTTGATTTAGAACAAAATCAGTTTGATGCTATGGTTTCTTGGGTGTTTAATTTAGGACCTGCTAATTTAAAAGCTTCTACTTTATTAAAAGTATTAAATGCTAAAGATTATGAAGGCGTGCCTGCACAAATAAAAAGATGGAACAAGGCTGGAGGCAAAGTGTTACAAGGTTTAATAAGAAGAAGAGAAGCTGAATCTTTGTTGTTTTCAGGCAAAGAATGGCATGAGGTTTAACAATGCCATTGCAGAAACTTACATTTAAACCAGGCATTAACAGAGAGGGTACTGCTTATGATAACGAGGGCGGTTGGTTTGATTGTAATTTAGTTCGTTTTCGTAAAGGTAGACCAGAAAAGTTTGGTGGTTGGGAAAAATTAACAACTAATACTTATTTAGGTACAGCAAGAGCTTTGCACCCTTGGATTTCTTTAGAGGGTACTAAATTCTTAGGATTAGGTACACATCTAAAATACTATATAGAGGCAGGATCTGGTTTTAACGATGTAACACCAATTAGATTAACTACATCTGCTGGTGATGTCACGTTTGCTGCAAGTGATGGAAGTTCAACGGTAACTGTTACAGATACAGACCATGGTGCTTTAAAAAATGATTTTGTAACATTTTCAGGTGCTGTGTCATTAGGTGGTAATGTAAATTCAAATGTATTAAATCAAGAATATCAGATAGCAACTATAGTTAATGACAATAGTTACACTATAGAAGCAAAAAACACTTCTGGAGCTACGGTTACTGCAAATGCTTCCGATAGTGGGAATGGTGGGTCATCTGTTGTTGGCACTTATCAGGTAAATGTTGGACTTGATGTGTATGTACCAGGTACAGGTTGGGGTGTTAATGGTTGGGGATTTGGTACCTTTGGCAGCACCTCTGCATTAAGCGACACTAATCAGCTTAGAATTTGGACGCATGATAACTTTGGTGAAAATTTAATAATAAATCAAAGAAACGCAGGTATATATCAATGGACTGAAGACAATGGCTTGGGAACAAGAGCTGTAGAATTATCTGGGATTTCAGGTGCTAACTTGGTACCTACTAAAGGTTTACAGGTCATTACATCTGAAAAAGACAGGCATCTTATAGTGTTAGGTGCTGATGCTATATCTGGATCTGCTAGAACAGGAGTTATAGATCCTATGCTGATAGCATTTAGTGACCAAGAAAACGCATTAGATTTTGAACCATTATCTACAAACACAGCAGGTTCTCTTAGATTATCATCTGGATCATCCATTATTGGTGGTGTAAAAGCAAGGCAAGAAATATTAGTTTGGACTGATACAGCTCTTTATAGTATGCAGTTTATTGGACCACCATTTACTTTTGGTATTAATTTAATAAACGAAGGTACAGGCTTAATAGGCCCTAAAGCAGCAATAACTACTCCTAGTGGTGTTTACTGGATGAGTTATAACAACTTCTATACATATAATGGTAGTGTTCAAACTCTACCATGTTCAGTTCACAACTATGTGTTTACAGACATAAATCTTACTCAATCATTTAAAATCAATGCGTTTACCATAAAAGATAAAAGTGAAGTAGGTTGGTTCTATTGTTCATCTGGATCTAATGAAATAGACAGATATGTAATGTATAACTATGTAGAAGGTATATGGTTCTATGGACAGCTATCAAGAACAGCATGGCTTGACTCTGGTATAGAAAACTTCCCTAGAGCTGTTAGTAATGGATATTTATACCAACAAGAAAAGGGCTTTGATAATGATGGCTCTCCTATGACCAATGTTTATATTGAAAGTTCTGATCTAGATATAGGAGATGGTGAGCAATTTAGTTTCTTAAAAAGGATAATACCTGATTACAAGTTTATAGAAGATCAAAATAATGGACATGTTAATATTGTTTTAAAAACTAGAAACTTCCCAGGTGATTCTTTAACAATAAATTCAACTAACGCAATAAGTTCTACTACTCAACAAGCTTATGTACGAAGTAGATCAAGGCAAATAGCATTACGATTTGAATCAGATGATGATGCTACAGATGATGGTAATCTAGGTATAGGATGGAGGTTAGGAGCTACACGTATAGACATAAAGCCAGATGGTAGAAGATGAGCAAACTCTTACAAACTCAATTACCATTAGCAGTAGGTCCTGTAGATCCAGAGCTTTTTAATCGTTTAGTTAGAATACTTGAGATTAATCTTGGTGCAATAGATCTTGATAATGTTAGACAAATAAGTGATCCAGAAAAAAATACACTAAAGTTTAATGATGGTAGCATTATATGGAATACAACAGTTGGTGTCCTGCAAGTTTATACAGGCAACGAGTGGATTGACATAGGTGAAAGAACACTAGAACAAGGTTTTGAGATGACATCTAGTGTTGGTAAGGTTACTATTAATATAGCAGGTAGCACAATAATTACTTTATGAGCAATACAGCAGAAGACCTAAACTATAAAACTAAGAACATTCTTTTAGAACATCCTGCCGACTGGTACATACAAAAGGACACATTTTATGCAGTATCAGACTCTATTGAGCCTATTGTTGAATTTTACGAACAAAAGGGTGATACAAAAAGAAAAGACACCCAATTAGATAAAATTATTCAAGAACCACTAAAAGATGTGTACACAGTACCGTTTTTTTCTGAAAAGTTTTGCGACATACTTTTAGATGAAATGAAGAATTTAGAAGCTTATTTTGGCTTCAAAACTAATAATGAAGAGGACACATTAAGACAAATACCAGAAATAACTTTTCAAGATAATTGTCCAGAAATCTTCCAATCCTTGATGCATACGATATATACTATAGGTAATCCTATATTTTTGAATATCTGGAACAGATATGTAAATGGTGGAGCTATACAAATAGCCAACTATAATTTAAAGGATAAAAAACAAGGTGCTTGGCATCATGATGCAAGTGCTGATATTAGTATGGTAGTTCCTTTGAACACTGGAAAGTACAAAGGTGGCGGAACTGAGTTTTTAAAACGTGGTACAGTCGAGCCTCTACCTACAGGCCACGCTCTAATTTTTCCGAGTTTTACTCATATGCATAGAGGACTTGCAGTAGAATCAGGAGATAGATACTTATTAGTATTTTGGTTAAAATGTTTACAGGAATAATAGAGCATGAATAGAATAGACAACTCAGGTACAGGCATAGCAGGTTTAGGACGAGGAGAAGATTCTATGCTTGCACACGTAGCACCAGGAGAAATGGTAGTACCACCAGTTATCTCTCCAGAAACTCAAGAAATTATTAGAAAAGAAATGATGGCAGTAGGTCTAGATCCTAATGAGTATACTGTGGGTCAAGGTATGTCTATCAATCCGATTACAGGTATGGCAGAGTTTGGTTTCTTTAAAAAACTAGCAAAATCAGTTAAAAAGGTAGTTAAAAAAATTGCACCTATTGCAGCAGTTATACCAGGACCATGGCAGGCACCCGCTATTTTATATAATAAAGGTAGAGCTGTCGTAAATATTGCAAAAGGTGAGGGTGGTCTTGGGGACATAATGACCGTCATGGCTGGTGGTAGTCAAAAAGTATTTGGTGCAGACGGTGCATTAAAATCAGTCACATCTGGGGATTTTTTAAAAGCAGGTGGTGGTTTAAAAGATGCATTTAAAGCCATAGGTAGTGTTGATGGTAAATTTAATCCTTTGCAATACGGTAGAAATATAGGCAAAACATACATGGATGACCAGAAGAAAGGATACTTCGGTCTATTTAGTGGTGGCGAACAACCCATGACAGAAGAAGTTATGTATGAAGATCCTAACAATCCTGGAGTGCTTTATACACAAGCAGAAATAGATCAAATGATGGCATCTGGTCAATATGGTGATTTTAATCAAGTTTCACAAACATCTCCTGGTGGATTCATGAATGCTGTTAATACACAAACATCAAGCAGTCCTTTTAACATAGGTCGAATGATATTAGGCGAAGGCAATACACCTGGATTTATAAAAGGCATTGAAGATTCTATAAAAGGTCCAGATGGGCAATTTGGTGGAGGAGATGGAAGTTTTATGGGAGTTGGTCAAGGTGGTATAAATCCAGGCTTGGCTGCTATGGCTGCTTTATACGGTAAAGCTGTAAAAGATGACTATAAGCGTAAAGAAGGTGGGCTCAAAGACATAAGGCAATCTGTAAGACCAGATCTTATGCCTGCACCTACATTTACAGGCTTTGACTTAGGAGTAAGAAAAGCCGCTATGGGTGGCTTACAAGAATCACGACCTGCTTTTGCTATGGGCAGATCAGTAATGGCTAACGAACTAGATATGCGTATGGGTGGTCCTTCAATAGGTCCAGGAACAGGTACAAGTGATGACATCCCAGCCATGTTAAGTGACGGTGAGTTTGTAATGACTTCTGCTGCTAACAATGGGTTAGGTGGCTTTAAGGTAACAAAAACAGAAACAGGTATAGAGTTGGTGCCAAATGGTCAACCAAATAGACAACAAGGTGCAAAGAATATGGATAAGCTTATGAAAACCTTTGAACAATTTAATAAAGTAGGAATGGCATAATGGGTATTTTAAGTGACTTGTTAAGATCACCCATAGGACAAGCACCATCAAGAAGGAACATGAGAGGTCTTGAACCAAGACTTAATTTTCCAAAAAGACCAACAAAAAAAGGTGGGTTAGCTGGTTTATTGCAAAAAGTAAAAAACAAAAGACTTGAAAGACCTATATCACAACCACCTGTAGATCGTTCAATCTTACAAAGACCGATTTTTCCTCCAAGGCGTGATGATTTTAAGTCTATAGATAGAATAGATGACTTCGTGCCACCTTTACAAGTACCCAGCAATGATTCAGATAGATTTTACCAAATACCTGGACGAACACCAATAAGGCCAGACTTACTACCACCCAAGCGTATATCTGACAAAATTCGTATTGATGATAGACCAACTCCACGTCCATCAATCGGTGGTGCTGGCGGTGGCTTTCCACCTCCACCGTTACCACCTATAGATATTGGTAGACAGCCTATACCACCACAAGATTTTGGCTTTGGTCCAGGCATAAGACCAACAGAGATTCGTGATTTAGATGGCACTATGATTGGTTCAGCAGGTGTAACGCCACCAGATTTTGTAAAAAATATAGAAAATAAAGGTCCTGAAAGTTTGCGTGATCGTGGAACCATTAGAACTATGGACTTCCAAGATACTGATATGAACGGTATTGATGACAGAGATCAACCAGACTTTGCTGGCCCAAAACAAATTTTTAATCCTGGAACGACACCACCTATTCCAGATCCAAAACCAATGATTGCTGAACTTCCTCCTGAAAGAATAGCAGAAATAGGTGATCCAATTCCAGTTACAGATCCTATAGTTGATCCT
>Ga0181373_1000095_pt1 | contig 25893 bp, 23 predicted proteins | sample LowvirmetaG_3_FD_130159 | JGI IMG/M metagenome (GOLD analysis project Ga0181373, IMG submission 130159) | Marine viral communities from the Subarctic Pacific Ocean - Lowphox_09 viral metaG | ecosystem: Environmental > Aquatic > Marine > Oceanic | place: Subarctic Pacific Ocean | collected... | reverse complement strand
ATCATCTGGACATGTTATAATTCTATGATAAATATCATCTACACCTGATATTGTTAATGCGTTTGAAGAGCCTCGAGACGCTCCGTTCAAGGTGACTGCTTCTGTAATCGTTACTACTAAATCTGCCATATTTATATTACTTTATATTTTGTTTTATTATTTTCTTTATAAGCTTTTAAACATCTTCTCCTGTTACCGTCTTCAGACACATAGCTTACATGCACCCAATCAGGATTATCATCATTACCAAACTCCCATATCATTTGATCAAAATCTAGGTTCTCTTTAATGAAGTGGTACATCTCAGCATTTGTAGCTTTACCAAACGTATCGTCAATATCCATAGCTTGGCCTTTACAATGTTGTGATTTACTACTACCACCAATAGCAGTGTTCAGATCTGGTGATCTAAAAAAGCTATTAATTTTTATTGGTCCACCAACCCAAACTCTTAGTGGCTCAAATACTTCGTTGGCAATTAATTCCATGTTATTTAGTTGCTCATCATTAGGAGTGTTATCTATTCCTCTTCTTGTTGCTGTGTTGCTATACACACCTTCTTTGTAGCTTATATGTTTACTTATCATATTATAAATTATTTATAGCGGTTTCGTCTGCAGAGTCTAAAACCCCATCTTTATCATGAGATATTCTAATACCTGCACTTACTTGACCTGATGTGTCACCAAGCAAGTGTTCTACTATTTTTTGATAACCAATTAAGTCTATAAGTGCTTTTAGTTGTTGTTCGTAGTTTGTCATTGTTTATTGTTATTATCCAATATTTATGTAAGTGTTACTACTATTAGTAACTGGAAATGGGCCAAGTGTAGTTGCTGAAGAGTGGTCCGCGTTATCACTACCAGTTACTTTAAAGTGAGTACCATGAAAAGTGCTATAAAATTTTACTTTTATACTCTTAATCAATGGTTTAGTGTCATATGTACCATCTTCAAATTGTATCTGCCAGTAATTATTATCGGCAGATCCTTGTAAAGCCCACCATAAAGTACCGCTTACGTTACTATCAACAGCCTTCCAAGGTTCATAAGTAGAATTAAAAGTGTGTCCAGCACTAATAACTATATCTGTCTCAGAAGTATTAGATGTTATTGCTGTAGTAGGATATTCAGTCCCGCTTTGTCCACTACCTGTAAAAAACGCCACATCAAGTATAGCCATATTACTAACTGTATTATTTCCAGAAGAATCACAAGCTTGTATTCTAATATACTCTTTTTGAATATAAGATGGAGTAAAAGTTGCTGTAGCAGCGCTACTTTGTATCTTATCACCAAACTCTTGAGCTTTAACTGTTACTGTTCTTTCCGCGGTAGAAGCGTTTGTATCTTGTAATGTTAAAACACCAGTTATATGTGACTCATCTGACTCTAAGCTTCTATTCGTATTTGCATCTGAAACCGTAACCGTACCGTCAGCTAGTGTGGTAATTACTTGGTAGTTTGGATTAGTATAAGTACCGCCTCCAGATTTAGTTATTGTAGCTACTACAAAACCAAAACCACCACCTGCTAGTGATAAACTAGGTGTTGTTGTTGCTGTTCCGCCTCCTCCTGAAGGCGCGTCCTGTCCATTAATTGATGCTATGTCTGCCATTTCTACTCCGTTTACGTTATTTATATCTGGTGCCATTATGCAAGTACAATAAAGTCATTAGATGGATTAAACCATATTTGACCATTAGTACTATCCATGCAATACCCTACTACTCTTACTATGTCTCCACTTCCAGATGGTGGTGTGCCAGTTATATCACCTGCTGCGGCCGCTGAGATATAAAGCTCGTCCGCTATAGTTCCTGGGTCGTGATCTAACGTGAACATACCCCTTAGAAGCATACCGTCAACGTCTGGATCACTGCCCAAAGCTAAGGCCAGTAAAACACCACCAGACGTTCCCGCTGCGTTTGCATCTGTTGCTGCCCATTGACCATCTGACTTCAAGTAACAAAGTTCACCTTGAGTAGTGCTACCACCACCAAGATAAACTATATCTCCTTTTGCTTCAAAATGAGTTGATGAAGTTACGTTTATTTTTCTATTAGTATCTAAATTAGTCGTTGTTAAAGTTCCAGTTGAAGGATTATACTTTAAATCTCCATCTGATTCTAAACCAAGATTACCACCATCAACATCACCGCCCGCGGTAAATACAACCGCGTTTTCTTCGTTAGTATTCTCATTATCCGTAATCGTGACTGTTGTTGCTACGCTTGCTGTACCAACTAAATCTCCAGTGAACTTAGCCGCTGTTACACCACCAGTTGAAGGATTATAAGTTAAATTACCATCCATCTCTAACCCATGGTTACCAGTACCATCTGCTGCGCCAGCTACAAATGTTATTAAGTTTTCCTCGTTAGTGCTCTCGTTATCAGTAACTGTTACTGTTGTTGCTACTGTGGCTGTACCAGTTGTATCAGCATTTATTTGCGCAAATCTATCATTAATGGCAGCGGAAGTCATAATATGTGCGTCATCATCAGTAAACTCGCTTGAGTCATCAACTCCGGTTATAGTGTTACCGTCTAAAACAAAACCAGCTAAAGTAACATTGTTAGCAAACGTCCACGTTTCATCATCTAAAGCATTTTTAAGATTTGTCATGCTATTAACACCAGTACCACCATTACCAACCGCTAAAATACCTGTAACACCATGAGTATTCGCGGCACTACCATCAAAATTAGCGCTAGATGTGCTCGCGAGATCAGTTTGAAAAGCTCTAGTCGTGGCCAATGCTGTAGCTGTGTCAGCATTACCTTCCAACGCACCATCAAATTTAGTAGCTTCAATTTCACCTGAAGCTTTCATTATAATTACAGGAGTTTCATTGTTTGTTTTAAACTTAATTTGATTATCAGTAGAAAAATCAATTTGATTGTGAGCATCTCTACCAACAGTTAAACTAGCGTTTAACACTGAAGTTATACCTGTTTGAGCCGCGTCTACTGTAAAAGTTAAATCATATGGGTCACCATCATTACCAGTGCTAGTATCAGTCCAATTAGTAGTTATACCAGAACCAATAAATTTAACTTCTTTATTGTTATCAATAGTAACCTCAGTTCCATCATCATCTTCTAAGTAAAACTGAGTCATATCGCCCGATCCACCACCTCCACTTTGAGTGACCCAAGCTAAGTTACCACTACCATCTGTTTTTAAAACTTGATCCGCATCACCGTCATTATTTGGAAGGGTAAGAGTGTATGAGGCGCTAGCGGAGTGAGGTGGTCCTTTTATTGTTACACCGTGAGTATTTACTTCACAATTAAGAACAAATTGCCCAGCTCCTTTTGTTGCATTACCATGAAAAACAACTTTTCCAGACCCATGAGGATCAAGATCTATATTACCATTTGTATCAGTAGAACTAATTTCATTTCCATTAATAGTTATATTGTCAACAGATAAAGTTGAAAGTGTACCTAAGCTTGTTATAACACTACCACTTACAATGTTTGTACCGCCAATTGTTATGGCATCAGCTTCAAGAGTACCATCAAAGTAACCATCTTTAAACTCTAAAGCATCTGTACCTAAATCTACAATAGCATTAGTAGTGGGTGTTAAAGCACCGTCTACAAGAGTAAGTTGATTTTCACCATTAGCTCTAATTACAATATTGTTATCTGTAGTAAAGTCAATTAAATTATCTGCGTCTCTACCTATTTTAAGGTCTGTTGCAAAAGTGTTTCCAGATACAGCTCCACCAGCATTAGCGTCAACATATGCTTTTACTGATTGCTGGGTTGGTACTAATGTATTTGAATCAGAAGCCATGTTATCTTCATCTACAGCCGCTAAAACAGTAACTCCACCAAGAGTTATTGCATCAGCTTCCATCGTGCCGTCTATATCAGCATCACCTGATATATCTAAACTAGTAGCTTCTATTTCTCCAGATGCTTTAAATATAACATTGTCACCACCACCAACTCTAAATATAATTTGGTTGTCAGTGGCAAAATCAATATCATTATCAGCATCTCTACCTATAACTAAACTTGTATTTAATACAGATGTTATAGTAGTTTGAGCAGCTGTAATAGCCATATCATTAGCATTAGCTGTTATACCGTCTCCACCAACTAGATTTAATGTTACAGCACCAGTTGTACCACCTCCGGTCATACCGGTACCAGCAGTAACACCAGTTATGTCGCCATCACTAGATGTTGTAGAAGGTATAAATCCTATCCATGTCATATTCTATTAATTTATTATTACGTCTACTAAAGCTGTTGGGTTACATATCACCGTAGTATCATTAGCAAGATCGCTACCAAAAGCAACACTTACTGTAGCAGCAGTATCACTTGTTATATTGTCAATAATTCTTGTTTCTCCAGTTATTTCTATTTCGTCACCTATAGATAACTCTGATGTGAAAATAGTTCCAGTGCCTGGCACCGCCGTATTAGCTCCAGTTACATCTACGCTTCCAGTCATAGTAAAACTAGCGCCATCAGTTAATTTAATATATAAGCCAAACTCGTTTTCAGCATTACTAAACGAAACGTTGTCATACAGTAAAGTTGCACCTATAGGTAATTCTACCCCTTTTAAGAGGTAGAATTTACCTGTAAGTTTCTTTTCTATATACAAGTCTACTTTACATTTAGAAACCTTTTGTACGTTAGTTAAGTATATTTTATTTACATTAACTCCCGCGCCAGGCGCCAAAAGTTCTTGAGTAAGCTCGCCAGATATATTAAAATATTGAGCCATTTACTACTCTATAAAAGCGATGTACTCTATAGTCATAACTTCAGAAGTACTGGACTTAGCATATATATCGTGTGATGTAGCAGCTACTGCATCCCAAGGAATAACCATCCAGTCGCCACCATAAAGCCTGCCTATAGTCTCGTTTGTAGCGGCAGCTAAATCTTCACCAAAACCTATATAGAAAAAATCAGAAGAGCTAGAGCCCGTATTTCTAATATATACTTTAGAAGCTTTTGCAGTTGTAGCCTCAGCATTACCAAAAAGTTGAAAAGCTGTTGTTGATGTAACAGTTTTAGCGTTTAAACCACTAGTATTAGTCAAGCCGGTAGTTGTACCCGCTTTTGTCATTGTCATAGTCTTGCTAATGTTAGTGCTACCACCCATTATATCACTAGCAATATCGACAGTTGCATTTATTGTTGCCATATTTATTTATTTATTATTATTTATTAAGGATTAAGAGAGCCCTGAGTGCTATCTGGTAACACGTAAGAAGACTTGTATATAGCGTAAGCATAAGGACATGTTCCCCCTTCTGCCTCTATAGACCACTCTGCATCACCGTCACTTTGATTCCAAGGTGTAAACATCCAGTCCCCCGCGTATAATCTACCTATAACTGTATCATGTAGAACTACCTCTATATAGAAAGTAGCGTCTGTTGCATCATTACATAGATAAAGATAATTAGATGTATCAGCAGTTCCTAAGGCCTCGTGAAGAGCTTTGTGACTATCTGCTACTGTTAAAGTACCATAACCCATGTCTACTATTTCTAGACCAGTTGTTAAACCGGTTTGGTTTAACGTTGTACTAGCGCTAATTGAAAGAGGCGAGCCAGGCGTTAAATCTGTACTGGAAATACTAACCGTTGCTGTTGTTGTTGCCATAATTTTACTTTTTTATTGTTTAATTAATTTTTTCTCTACACTTCCATCACTGTATATGTAAAAGAGAAGTTTGTTTTTATTTTCTTTAGTTGGTCTTCCTAACAAATCAGTGATTTTCATTAGTTTCTTTTTTGCTGTTGCTCTAGTTAACAATGGTCCTGACCAAGTACCATCGCAGTAATCGTATGTTGCTTGACATATAGTATCCCACTCGTTCTCACAACAATATTCATCCACTTCAATAACCCAAGCATAACAAGGATCGTTTAACCAGTAAGGATAGCCTGAACCAGTAATACAACCAGCGTCATATAAACAAGATAAAGAATCGTTAAGGTTAGCAATTGGGTCGTAGTTATACGCCCCTGGATCCATGCAACCATAAACCACTTCGATGCACGAACCGTTATCCGTGTTAGCCAGTGGATCATAGTTAAGAGCCACACTATCCATACACCCATAAACATAAGCGATACAACTAAAATCCTCCGTGTTTGCCTGCGGGTTATAATTAAGCATAGAAGGGTCCGTGCAGCCAGATATAAAAGGTATACAAGAATTGTTATCACTATTTGCTAATGGATTATAATTAAACATTGTTGAGTCTGTGCAACCAAATACATATGGCTCACAACTACCATCTTCAGTATTACAGCTATCACAGAAATTATACATTGTTGGATCAATGCATCCATATATAATAAGCTCGCATGTATCAGGTGTATTTGCTGATGGGTTGTAGTTAAAAGCTAGCTCATTCATACAGCCTAAAATAACAGGTACACAACCGCCATTATCTACATTAGCCGTTGAATCATAATTAAAAGCAATAGAATCCATACATCCAAAAACCGCTGGAGTAGTGCAACTACCATTATCCACGCCAGCAACAAAGCCTTGAGTGTAGTACTGTAAATAACCAGGGTTAGTACAACCAGGATCATAGTAACACGTATCACTTGTGTTTGCTAAGCTGTTGTAATTATAAGCATTAATTTCCATACAGCCCGTGACAACTGGCACACATTCATTACCACAATAAGGTTGCGCTTCATAAATATCTAAAGCACTTCTATAATTTCTTAATTTATTTTCATTTGGACCAGGCCAAGGATTATTACCTTCATGTATTATAGTACCAAATGAATTTTCTAGTTTAAACGAATTTTGTATCGTTTGTATATCTAATTGTTGAGCATTTTGTTGGGGTGTAGGTATTTCAAAGTAGTAGAAATAAACCTCATCATAAGAATTAAGCTCTAAAGCAAAAGTATCTGAGTATATATTATTGCCATTAATTTTAAATTGCCACAATGAATCACCTTGCTCAACGCCTAGCCAACAAGCTCCCCATGAATCGCCACCATCATCATATAATATTAAATCATAAACACAAGGCGAAGTTAATAACATGAAGTCAGCGTTTGGATCATAGTTGAATGCTGTTATATCAGTACAGCCATAAGTGGCTAGTGTCACACAACTACCATCATCTACTGTAGCTAACGAATCATATTCTAAATAAGTGTTATTTGTACATCCATATATAATAGTATCATTATTACAAGACGCTGATACATACCAACTAGACGATGCTGTATAGCCAAAGTTAGGCGGGTTTAAATAAAATACTGTATCTTGACAATCTAAATTTGTAACTAAGCAACCACCAACAACTGATCCACCACCTATACCATCACCATAGCTATCATTAATTGTAAACATTATAGAATCTCCAACTGGCACACAAACTTGAGTGTGTACAGTTTGTCCGGTCTGAGTATAATTATAAGTATTAGTTGGAGCTGAAGCAAACGTATCTGTAGCTGAGTATATTAACCAAGAAGTTTCACCTGGCCAGTTATCTAAAGTTATAGCTATATCAATTAATGATTTATTAGCACTACAGGTAACTTCCATAATACAACTACCATTGTCAACATTAGCCCAAGGATTATAATTAGTAGCGGTTGGGTCCATACATCCATATGAATATATACAGCCAGAATTAATAGTAGCCACTGGATTATAATTTGAAGATATAGTATCCATACAGCCATATATAATAGCAAATGGATCACTAACCATTATATCATCGATACATATATCACTAGTAAAACTTGATCCAGTAATTCCTTTAAATGCTACTTTGAAAGCATTATTTGCCATTATTGGGTAATAAGCAAATTGCCATTGATTACCCTGGTCACCAGATATAGTATCAATAGATATATATATACCATTTGTTAATATACCTATTTCTAGGTCACCCATAGACGCCCCATACATATGATACCAGAACGATAATACTTTGCCTGGAGTATTAGATATATCGAAAGTAGGCGTATAAGATATAAACTCTTTATCAGGAAAATTAGGCGAAGATGATTCTATATAAAAATACATACCATTACCAGTCGTATGATCTCCTGCTGGACCAGTATTAAAAGAAGATGTTCCACCTTGGTTTAACCACCAATCACCATCGTCATTTACTTCTTGCTCTAATGGAATACTATTTTCAAAATTGTGTACCCAAGGAAAAGTGTCTATAACTTGGCTAAAGCCAAATACAGGTATTAATAATAACAGTAGTAGTTGTTTCATTATTTACAGCAATTTACTTTACAAAGTCCTAAACAAATTTTACCAGCAGTTATTTTACATATAAATTTACAAATAGTTTCTTTCATAATATTAATTTTATTTTTCTCCACATTTTTTACTAGGATTACCAACTTGTCTCCAGTCTTGCTTAACCCACGTTTTTAAACTACCACCACTACTAGTGCCAGTTACATTACTTTTAGAAGAACGTTTATACTTACCAGCTTTACCAGCAGCGCGCTTAGCTCTTATGACTTTTTGTCTTTCAGCCTTGCTCATACTAGCAATTTTAGCTTTAGGCAGGCACACTTTAGTAGTGCCACCGCCTTTAGCTTTTGTTTTTTTAACTTTCTTTATAGGATTATTCTTCTGAACGTACATTACTTCTTTTTCATTTTCATTTTCATAGCTGAAACTTTTTTCATTTTCATTGCAGCTTTTTTCATCATCATTGTTGAATCTTTTTTAAGCTTCATAGCAGCTTTCTTCATTTTCATAGCAGCTCCTTCTTCTTTTTTAAGTTTCATAGCAGCTTTTTTCATTTGAGCTGGACTAGCATCAACAGCAGCTTTAAACTTAGGGTTTTTGTCTAGTTTACCAGCGGCAGATGCAGCTTTTAAACCTTTGTTAAACTTAGCTGGAGCTTTCTTCATTTTCATTGCTGCCTTTTTCATTTTTGCGGGTGCTTTTTTCATTTTAAATTTTGTTTTTTATGTGTTCACTCATTAAGTTACCTATATTATCGCCCTCATTACTGTCTGACTTATAGTGAGCGCGGGCAACTCTACGACTATAAGAAATATTTTTACCTGTTTTAGCAAACGCAGATTTAGCTTTAGGATATTTTTTACCTAAAACCTTAGCTATTAATGTACCCTGAACAGAATGTCCTGATGGGTACGAAGGTGTTTGCATAGATTTCAAAACTATTGCTTTTAAGTTTTTGTCTAGCTCGTATGGTCTTTTTCTATTGTGATGTTTCTTTAATTCTAATATCACAGGTGCAGACTCTTTTATAAGTTTAGCAGCAATATTTTTATCATAATCTTTTACACCTTGCTCTTTAGCTGTTTTAGCAAAAGCAGATTCTATATTGTCATAATCTTTTACAAACTTTTTATTTAAAGGTATTTTTTTAAGCTCGTTTATTTCTGTACGAGTAGTATAGCCACTATCAACTGGTGGCTTCTTTTTTTTAAACGGCTTTATGTCAAAATCTTTAAACATTTTTTCTAGCTTTTCTTATTGCTTCTTTACCTTTTTTAAATATTGCCGCAACTTGTGTTTTTTTCATTACTTTTGCTCTCTGCTCTCCTACGGTTAATATTTGTATCTTACGCGCATAAGGCTTACTTATTCTTTTAACTTTAGCTACGGTTGCTCTAGCATCACTAGGAGTAGCAAATTTAATACTTACAGTATCTTTTGGGTTTTCATCAGTATATAAACGTCTACCACTACCTTTTGGTTTTTTACCAGTGCCAACTAGTGGATCTTTACGTTTTACTATAGGTGATTTAGGCCTGTTTGTTTGCATGTTAATAAACCAGTTAGCTAATTGCTTGTCTCTAGGTGTAGCATTTTTTCTAGCTTTAAGCTTTCTAGCTTTATCAACAGTAACATCGCCGCCGTACAGCTTTTTTATTCTAGCTTTCATTACGCCTCTATATGCCATTATGCTTTCTTTTTACCTAAACGTTTTCTAACAATGTTCATAGTAGTTTTCATTTTAGCAGCGTAACTAGGTCTTTTGCCCCTATTAAATACATACTGTTGATTTAAACTACCTATAATCCTATTTAATTTACTATTACGTGTTTTAATTAACCAACTAGCTAAACCGCTAGGTGATAAGTTTTTAAACTTACCTTTAGCATCTGGCGCGTCAGAGTCTTTCCACGTAATAGACTTAGCAGTCTTTTTCTTTTTAAATGGATTTTTACCTTGTGTATACATTTAGCACTTACCTTGTCTTTGTGTTTTACTAGCCCACATGTTAGCATACGCAGAAGGATATACTTTAAACTTTCTTTTTGCAGCAGCCTTACAACTAGCGCTTAGCTTTTTTAAAGCAGGTGATTTTTTTGACGTCATAGCGTCTAGTTTTTTAGCTTGACCAGCATGTAAATTACTAGCTTTTTTTAATTCTTTAGATATCTTTTTTAATTTTTGTTTACTCATAGTTTTTTATTTTTTAACATCTCCATCTACGCCTAGCGGCTTTACCTCTTTCGCCGGTCCAACTTTTTGATCTAGCGCAGAACGATTTACGTCTTGCTGCATCTTTTTTAGAAGGATTTTTACCTGTAACAGCTGTTTTTAATTTACTACCTGGATTTTTACGTCTATATTCTTTAACGCCTTTTTCAGTCATACCACCACCAGCGGCACCACCTCTAGCTTTTTTATCTTTAGCAACTTTATTAAAGTTTTTGCCTCTACCTATAGTCCTACGAGGCTCTGCTTTAAATAAAGGTGAACCATCGTTTCTACGCCTACCACAACTAGTAACAGCAAACGGGTGGTCTATTTTAAAACCATCGCTTTTTTTAAACATATTGTTTTGTCTTTCTGATCCAGGCATAATTAAAAGTCACTCATTAATTGATTATCTATTTCTTCTTGTACTTCTTCTTTTGTTGCTACCATTTTAAAACTAAGATCTGCTTGAAACCTAGCAACTTCAACATCATCTTTAAATATTATAATAGTAGGTATAACAGCTATCTTGTGCTCTGTAGCGAGTTTAGGATTATCATTTATATCTACATATGCTATAGTTTTACAGTCATTTAAATCTTGAACCCAAGCAACTCCATTAGCACTATTCCAACTAGCATTAAATTGTGAAACTTGTATTTGTGCAAAAGCACTATTACAAAAAAATGCTAAAAGTAATATTTTTTTCATTTATCTATTATAAAGTTTATCTTCTATTTTCTCTAGAGTCTCTTTAATTTCTTCAACATCTGACTGTGTGGTTATAATAGTATTACGAATCATCTGATCTTTCATGTCAAACTCCATACGTGTAACATCTGGTGGTAATGGTGCTGGTAATTCTTTTGCCTCAGCTATATCTGCTTGTAAAGCAAACCACATACCTATAACCGTAGCCATTGCAAAGCCAATAGCTATTAAACTTTTTATACTTACATTGAAACCTGTGTCTTCGTTTAACTCTTTTGCCATTTTAAAATATAGTGTAATTTAATCCTAATTTAAAATCGTACCACTCTCTATTCCAGTACTTATTATATTTTCCTTCTACAAAATAACCTAATTGTTTATTTACTTTTATACCGTAAATTAAACCACCTGAGTAATCGTACCACTGACCATTAACATAGTTATGGTAACTAAACTCACTACCATCATCATAATGCCAAGGCATTAAACTTCCCCAAGCGTGTAACCAAGTTTTCTTAGAATATTTGTAGTAATCAAAACCTACAACAAATGAATGCTGTATTGTTTTCTTTAATTCGTTTCTTTTCTTTTCAGTGTAATCTGCTAGCACAGTTGGTATTACAACTGCCTCCCAAACTTCAGCACTAGTAGCAACTACTTCTCCTACCGGGTTATAGTACGTGTTGCTATACACATCAACTTCGTAACCTTCTTGCAACGCTAAATAAGTGTAATGTATATTACCATTATCAAGCACCCACTCGTCTAACGCATTGTAACCATAAGGTTCTGCTAACCTGTGCACCATCCCAACGTTCCATGATAAGTTTTTAGATTTACGTTGTCTATATCTTTCGGACATTTCAAAATACTTAATATCTGCAAAACCATCTTCTAAGTATTCCAGCTTTAAAGCAAAAAAGTTTATACAAACCTCATCTTGACAACCATCATCAGAACTAAATCTAATAAAGTGGTGTTGATCCATGTAATCTACACCTTCTTGTCTTTTATAATCAACTTCAAATAAATATTCAACTCCTTTTACTTTACCTACAGTAGCCGCGTCACTGTAATTAGATTCCGTTCCATCATAAAACGTTTGTGCTTTATTTTCATAACCAAACCTTGCTATCTTACGTAAACCTACGGTAAAATTATAATCATAAGGAGTTGAAATAGTCTGCGTAGATAAACCATTATCAACGGAGAATATATCAACGTCAGAAAGCGATGTACCACCATTTACAGCGGCATAAAATGTAGAAAACTTTAATAGTTTTTTAACATCTTCTTTTCCAAATGTTTGTGAACAACATTTTTTAGGAGCAGAGCACGCTATTAAAATTGTTGTAAGTATTATTATTAGTCTTTTCACCATCTTTTTATTATCACTTATTTTTTGAATTGTTTACCTAGTACGCGACCTAGTTCTTGATCTAGTTCTAGATTTTGTTTTAGTATTCTTTTTATTGATTTTAGCTTTTTCTTTTGCTTCAATAATTCTTTCATTATCACCTAGGCCTAAACTCCATGTTGTATAACCACTAAAGAATAATACTCTTTGAAAATTAGTATAATCTTTATCTAGTGCGTTACGCATGTTTATACTTTTTTGATACAACCTATTAGCGGGAAAATTAGTTAAAGCTTGAGTGTAATTAGTAACAGCTGACCACTGTGGATTATCAGCTTCAAACGTTTCCATTTCACTTATAATGTTTTCATTATAATTAAGAGTTTTTTCAGCATTAACTAATTGTCTTATTTTAATACCAACAACAGGTGAAAAGTTTAACAACTCCATTGGAACAGCGCTTTCATCTTTATTGTAACCTTTTTCTCTTTGCTCTTTAAATTTAATAATCATATTTTTTAAAGTAGAAGCAACGGCACCGTATATACCAGCGCCTCTTAATATTGAGTCAATACTACCATTTATAACTCTTTCGCTTTTCTTTAATATTTGATCTTCATCCTCGTCTTCGTCAAACATAACATAAAATAAAGCAGTTTGTAAACTATAGAATATAATGTTTTGTATACCACCGTAATATAATATTTTAGATAAATTACCTAAATCGCTTTGTGATTTAGTAGTATAAGGCGGTGTAATTCTTCTATTATATATATCTGATGCAGCTTTTTTAATTATTCTATTATACTGTGACGTAATGTTTTGAAAGTTCAAAACTAATTTACCTATCCAACTAGCTTGCTGTTTAGATGTCATATCAGGTCTTGATGACTGCTGAGTTGATTGTGTTAAATCTTGAAAATCAGTAAATGCTTTTGCTTCTGCTTCTTTTTTGCTTAAACCATCTTTGATGTACTTGTTTATTCTGTTTCTGTAAAAAGTAGCACCACCTGTAGCAATTGCAATATTATCACCAATTTGTGTAGGTAAAAATCCTAATTTTAAAAGTTTACTTATAACTATTTTTGTTGGTTGCTTTGATCCTTCAACTGCTTGGGCAAGATCAGCACCGTTAATATCTGTACCAATACCACCACGTCTTTGCTTTAACATATCAGAATTAAATATAAAAGCAAAATCTTTCCAGTATTGTTTTTGATTAGCAAAAGCTTTGGCAGCTGCAAATAAATTGTTATCAGCAAAGTTGATGTAGTTTACAATAGACATTTGCTGTAGTATTGCAGATCTAACGTTAAAAAACATAACTGTACCTACAGAACCATTTAAATAATTCATAAGAGAATTTATAGTACCACTTTGTCCTTTTGGTCTATTAACACCAGTTTTAATTCTATGAAGCATATCTTCTAAAGCGCTTCTAAAATCTTTACCATAAGCAGCCTCTATTTTGTTTAAATTCTCTGATGAAAATAATATATCAGCATTTTCGTTGAACTCTGCAAAGTACTCAGCTCTACCAACTCTACCAGTAGCATCTATTAAATCAGTTTTTATATTTCCTGCTTCCCAACCTTTACCTGGATCTACGTATTTATCTTGCTTTGATATAATATTTAAAGTTTCAGCATACTGTCTTAGTTCTTGGTCAGCCATAACTAATTCTACTAAATTAGCTTGATCAGTCGGCGATAAACCAGGTATATCATAACCGTGTTTGTCCCATAAATAAACTCTTGTTGCATCTTCAAAAGTAAAATCACCATCAGGCGTTTTCTTTCTAAGTTTCTTTTTAATATCTGAAAACTGTTTGTTTAACTCTTTATAGTCATTTGCTATAGCTTGTTTAGCTGTATCTATTTCTCTATACGCTCTATTTAAAGGTCTAACTAAAGCTTGTTCAAAAAAGTTTCTATGTTGATCACCTCTTCTACCTTTACCCATAAAGTTATATAGTAAACCTACAAAATCTTCGTGTGATGGTGGGATAAAGAATCTAAATTTACCTTTACTAGCACCACGTTTTCTAGCTTTAATATCTGAAAAACGTTTTTTAGTTTCAATACCAGTTACTTCTTCTAATATATCGTTAAACTTATCGTCTATTGAATTACTAAAATTAACTTTAGCTTGTTGCACCTTAGACTTAACATCAAATTGATCCAACATGTTTTTAACAGCTTGTACGTTTTGCAAAGCATCATCAGCAAAATAAAAGTCATTAAAACCTTCACCAACTTTATCAGCAATCCAAAGCGCTTTAGCTTCCGCTGTAGAATTACCAAGACCAGTTATATTTTCTAAAGGTATGTTTAAACCATTAGCTTTTAAAAAGTCAAATATAGGCTTTTGAGCAGCCATTGGTCTAGCTGTTAATACAAACATATTTTTTGCGCCAAACTTTTTTTGTAGCTTTAAAGCCTTTTGAAATAATGGCGCTAACTTACCTTTTACAACTTTATTAAAATCTGAAAAATCAAATGTAAAACCTTGGTCTAATAAATCTTCATATGTACTAGCATATTCTTCAGCGTTTAAAGTACCAGTTTCACCAGTTGGCGTTGTATACTTTACTAAAGACTCTGTAGTGGCTAAAGTATCATCAAAATCTAAAACGCTTATACCTTTAGGTTTGTCTTGAGAAGATCTAGATGCTAGCACAGCATCAGAAAATGTTTTTTGTTTTTTAACATTTGTTTTTAAAACAGATTTTTTACCGTTTATATCTATGTCAAACTCTTGTGCGATGCTAATTTTAGAGCCTACTTTTATTAAGTTTTCTGGATTTATACCACCAATAGCCGCTATAGCTTCATTAAAATATCTTTCAAACCAATTGTTGTCAAATATATTCCAAGTGTCATCTAAGGACATTACGTTTTTATAACCAGCTTGATCTATTTTTTTATTATCTTTAGCTGATATTGCTATTAACTTATAGTTTTTCTTTAGCGCATCTAAAGTTTTTATAAACTCTTTTCTATTTTGATTTTTAGCTGCTTTTATTAAAGTCCTGTAAGCACTAGCATTTTGTAGAGCATGCTCAAAATATAATCTACCAGTTATAGTTTTATCTATATATTCAAGTGGTGCGCCAAGCCTATGAGGATGCGTACCTTCATTTATAGAACCAGATAACCAGTTAACAACAAAAGGTAGTTGAGACATGTCTTTCTGTAAGCCATCGTATATTGCCATCCACATGTAATCAAAATTGTCAACATTTCTTTTATTAAGCTTTTGTTTTTTACTATCGTTGCTTTCGTTTACAAGTTTAGTACTCCATTTGGTTCTAGCAAACTTTGGATCACGCTTATAAGTTACAAGATCATTTAAAATTTCTTTATAATACTTTCTAAGTTCTCTTTTTGGTATAGATGAACTAGTTATAGCAATAGTTTTGTTCATAAAACCTTCTTCAAACATAGTATTATTAGCTAGCCAGTTAACATAATTTTGAGAGCCTTCAGCAGTGTTAGTATCATTGTATTTAAAACCAAGTTCTGTAACAATATTTTCGTCGCTTTTACTAAACATTGCAATAGACTTACCGTCTTTAATGTTTTGTATTATTTCAATAGAAGTATCTACGGCCTCTAGTTGTTGCCTAACAGATTGATTGGTCATTATTTTACCTGTTAAATTAGCCAAAGCTAAAACTCTAGAAGATGTGTTTCTGTCTGTACGGTCTGGCTTGCCATCTATTATGCCAAATGTTTCTAAAAAACTAGCCTTTTTTATATTGTTTTTTTGTTGCACTGCTAAGCCAGCTTTACTACCTGTTTTAGCCATTTTAGCTCTATCAGTTTTAGTATAAAAAGCTTTTAATAAAGTTTGAGGTACACCCGTGGCTGTTCCGCTAGTTGTAGCACCCTCTGGCAGCATTGCTATTAGTAAATCAGCATTTTTATTTATAAACATTTGTGCTGATTGTAGTTCTTTTTTAGTTATATTTGCCCCGCTAATAAGCTTTTTAGGTGATATACCAAATAGTTCACTTGTTACTTCTGGAGCTTGATCTTTTAAATTTTTAAAATTTAAAGTTTCTATATCTAACTTAGATATTTTTTGTTTTACGGTTTTATCAACTTTTTCTTTTACTTTTAACCTATCAGCTAAAACTATTTTTTTAGGCTTTGGCTTTGTAGTGACTGTAGGCTCTGCCACTTCTTCAGCTGCTATATCAACTTTTTCAGATACATCTTCTGTGAACTCCTCTCCTAGTACTCTTTTAGAAGCTTCAATAGCCCTTGCTGGTAAAAACTTGTTTATATAAGCAGCTAATGGCACTCCAGAATCAGGTTTATATTCTCTAATTAAATCAAATATACCACGTTGTCCAGTCTCTATTTCATCAGTTAGTAATTGTCTATCAAAATTAGGAGCTTCACTACGTCTTTGTACTAATTTATTTGTTATAGGTTTAAACGCATCTATAATATCCATAGCGCCACTTTCACCTTGGTCATTGTATATTTGTTGAACTTTATCAGATGCTTCTTTTGAGAACACAGCTTCTTCAAACACAGCTGTACCACCAGTAGCTTCTCTAACGCCTAAACTTAAACTTCCTTTATGTATACTTTTATTATAATCTTTTAAAAAGTTATAAGCGCTTTGTGCGTCTGTAAAATCAATGTCTGAAAAACCAAAAGTAGCAAAAAGTCTTCTCATAAAGTCTTTTACTTTAGTAAATATACTATCGTTAAATTTTATTTCTTTATTAGCAACGGCGTCTGAAAATATTGTAAAGTATTCACTACGATTAGCATCTACGTCTGATTGTTTGTAGTTTTTACGTATTCTTTCTTTTATTACATTTGTGTTTTCTTCACCTATAATTTGGAAAAAGTTATCAATAGTTGATTGTTCTATTTGCGCTCCGCTAGCTTTTATAATACCGTGTAATAACTCATGGTTACCGACATTATCACCATAAACTTTTGTTTTAGCTCTATTTTTATTAATAACAATTTCGTCATTTTGTATAAAACCAAGCGCTTCAGAAAATATTTGATTTTCTGTATTGTATTTTTGTTTTATTTCTTCTTCAGTTAACTCTGTAAATTTTAAACCATAGAGCTTACTATGTTTTTTAGCAAAAGCCATATTGTCTTGATACTTTCTTTCTGCTATATTTTCTTTTCTTTCTTCTAAAACTTCAGTAGTTGTAGCTTCGTCATCAGCAAGTTCTAGCATTTTTTCAGCAGCCTCTTGTTTTGCTTGAGCTTTTTTACCAAGACCAGTGTAATCGTCTCGCATTTGAATATCAGCTTTAGCAACATCTATATCATCAGCCGTATCAACAAAATCTTTCATTTGGTTATAAGTAACTTTTTCACCATTTAACCTGTATGTAGGTTGCTTTGCAGATTTTAGTGCAGCTAATACATTTACAGGTGCGGTTACTGTGCCTGTTATAGCTTCAAAACCAATTTCAGCAGCATCCATTTCTTGGCCAGCTACAACTCTACCTGCTATTTCACCAGTTGCTCCACCTACAGCCTCAACACCAACACCAGAAGCGCCAGCGGCTAAAATACCTGTCTTACCTACTTTACCAGCTCTAGTTGCTTGAACCGCTCCTTTAGTAGCTACAGCTGCTTTACCAGCTAAACCACCACTAAAACCTTCTATAGCGCCAATAGCTAAACCTCTACCTAAAGCTTTGTTTCTTATTTCTCTACCTTCTGTTTCTAATAAAGCTTTTATATTTTCATCAGTAAACTCTTGGTTTTTTTCTTTTAATCTTGTTTCTATTAGTTCACCAAATGTTAAGGCAGCTTCCATTGAGGTAGCTAAGCCACCCATAAATCCAGCTACAGCACCTGGTACTGCTCCAACAGCACCACCAGTTGCGGCACCAGTACCCGCAGCGGCCAGCGAGGCACCAGGGGAATCTATTAATGTACCAACTTGAGTGCCTAGTGATTGTACGAATAACTATGGTAATAAACCAGGCTGTTTTCTTACACCTCTAAAAAAAGCAGACCAAGTTTTACCCTCTTTAATGTATTGCTCTTGAAACTTTTTCATACGCTCAGATTCAACGTAAGTTTTAGCTTCGTTTTCTTTAGCTTTCATAAACTCTTGTATAGACTCAGCGCTTATATTAGAAAAGTTTTCAGACATTAAATTTGTAGCTTCACCTGTAGTACTAGCAGCTTTTATACCTCTACCAAACCAAGTTTGATCAAACCAACTTACTGATTCCGAAGAACCATCGTCCAATTGTGACCCCATATTGTTTTGGCTCATCGTCGGGTCTACCGTCGAGCCTTGTGCTTTTCCCTCTTTTACTGCATTTGGAAAGTCTAATAAAAATTGTTCTAATTTTGTTTGGCCAACAGAGTATTTTTGTCCGTCAACTATGTAAACTTCATTCATGTTTTATTTTTTAAGTTTAATCGCTATAAGAAGTGTCCATTATTAAATAGTCTGTAAATAATTTTGTTATTTCAGCTGCTGTATCTTTTGTTGCTCCGTCGCCAATAGTAAAAATAGGTACTGTAGGCAAGCCTTTTCTTTTAGGTTTTATTACTAATTTTGTTAAATCATTATAATCGTCAAGTATAGTGCTAAAATCGTAATCTTTAAATAAATCTGGTTTAAAAACTTTAGAAAAATTACTTATAACATCTCCTGTTTTATAAGCTTTAACATCTCCTAAACTTAATTCCCCAGGCGATGGAGGTGTATTTTCTTTTTTTGTTTCAACATCTTCTGGTGATATTATAAAATCATTAAATACTGATTCATTTCTAGTTTTTAAACCTTCAATTCTAGCAACTTGGCCACCGTTTAAATCTTTAACCTTTTCTTTTTCACCATCTAAGGAATACGCTTCCCAATTTTTACCATTCCACTCGTAAGCGTAGTGAACACCACTAAAACCTTCTAAAGCCACTAAAGATCTATATCTTTCTTCTTTGTCTTCTCTTGGTATTGAAGCAATTGGTTTAATACCAAATTCATAATCACCCCCTGAATCTGTGTATGAGCCAAATAATTCGTTTGCCTTTTCTATTCTTTTTTGTTCAGAAACAGGAGGTTTATAGTTTTTCTTACCTGTATTATAACCATCTTCTACAACATCTGTATAATAATCAGCAGCTAATTTTCTAAGTTCACCAGCGTTTTTATTATCAAACATCCAGTCTGTACCATCTTCTTTTTTACGACCTGTATAAAATTTAGCATCAAGCATGCCGTTAGCCCACTGCTGTTGAAAAGTAAAATCACTATTGTCACCAGTTAAATCTGTTGTAACAAAAGTTTGTAAACCTTCGTTTCCAGTTGCCTTTAAATTACTGAGCAAAGCCCTGTATGTAGTGTCTCTATAAAAAGCATTACCTTTTTCGCCTGATGCTTGAGCTCTAGCATATATTTCAAGAAAACTACTTTCACTAATATTATTTCTGTTAGTCCAATTACCAGCGTGATCTTTGTATAAATTAGATTTATTTTTTTTACCACTAATATCAAAAGCTATGTCGCCATTTTCTGCTATATTAAACTTAGCATTGTTAGTAAATATGTTTGTATAAAAATCTTTATCAAAAACTTGACCGTCTGCTAACTGGTTCTCATCAAAAGCAGTTCTGTACTCTTGTTTGTCCTGGTTGAATACTTTTATTTGATCATCTAAATTAGCTATAGAAAACTTAATAGCATTCATTTGATCCATTACTTTTCTATCTTTTGTTTTCTCATGAATAGCAGATAATCTATTATATTCGTCTCTTTGTTTGTTTAAAAAGTCTGTAACCACTTGTTTGTTAGTGGCATTAGCCATAAAGTTCATTTGTTCTAAACCTGGAAATTCAGCTGCATAAGCCTCCATTTTAGCAGCTCTTTCTTCCTCTTCTTTTTGTAAAGCTCCAAATACAGTTTGAAAACCTTGGGCAAAAGCACCAAATGTGTTCCCTAAATTAGCCTCTGATTTAGCTACTTGGGCCTCGCCTGCTATTAAACCCATATTAGGGCCGTATGATAATTTTGGTTGTTGTTTTTTTGCCATAGTTTTATTATTTAATATATGCCATAATTACCGGCCCCTGGTATTGTAAAACCACCAGCGTTAGGATCTTGAGTTACAATAGGTCTGTTTGTAATTTGATTTGGATCCATAGTATAAGTTTGTATTGGTGCGGCTTGCAAAGTTGAAACGTTACCAAATGTTCCACTAGCAAAACCAGCTGCTAAACCACCTATACCAGCTGCTATTTGTGATTGGTTTTGTGCTAAAGCTCTATTTGCACCAGCTAATCTTTGTTGACCCATGCCAAACATTGTTCCAGTTTTTTGGTATTCTAAAGCTCTAGCTTGAGCCTCACCACCTAATCTCATTGTTTGAGCTTGTAATTCTCCAGCTCTTTCTAATTGTTGTATTCTACCAGCTTGAATTGCTGCTGCTCTTTGATTTGCAGCTTCTTGTTGTCCTATCGATGCTGACATTTGTGCTGCTTGCTGTGTTTGTTGATTTGCTAATGATTGTGCTAATGCAGCTATACCACTACCACCTGCAGCCTGTCTAAAACCACCAAGTATATCAGCTCTAGCTTGTGCACCTTGTTGAGCCATAAAATCCGCTTGCTGTGTATTAACACGTAAATCTTCCATTGTGTTTTCCATGCCAGCATATGGGTTTGTAACATCAGCATATATATTGCTAGTGTCTAAACCTTCATAAGCCGCTTTCATTTCTTCATATCGTGCTTTAGCTTCTCTTTGTTCTCTTCTTCTTCGCCTACGACCAAAAAGACCACTAAGTAAACTTGCTCCAGCAGAAATCATTTGTAATTCAGCTCCTGTCATATTATATTTTTTATATTTTTACTTTATTATTATCACAGTTTTCACTGTTTTTTTACTTTATGTTGTTGTAAGCAGCTTTTCTAAATCAAAGTATATAACTTGATCGGCTGTACCTGCTTTTAATATTTCTATGTTACCAGTTATTGTTGCTACTTGGCCGCTGTTTGCAAAAGTTAAAGTAACGCCACTTTCTAAATTTTGTACAGCACTTAATACTATATCTCCAGCGCCACTAGTAACACTTCTACTGTTTACAGTTGGATCAGCTACGCTAGCATCTATACCTATACCACTAACAGTAGTTGTACCTGGTAGTATTCCATTTACAGAAGCAACTGGAACTGTTGTACTATTAACAACAGCAGCTGTTGTAGTAGTTGTTATTGGTGTTAACTCTATAGCTAAATTTGTAAAACGAACATCGTAATCATAAATATTTGATATAGAAGTTTCATTATAATCAACAGTTGTTATTGTAGTGTTTTTAAGAGTTAAAAGCTGCGCGGTGTCAAAAATAATATACCCAGGCTGTGCTGTAACTAATCCTTCTGTTATTGTAGGTTTCAAACCTTTGGTAGCTTTAAAAGGCACGCTAAACGTTGTTATTGTTTCTTCGTTTATAGTACCTTCATTTATAATTATAGTTTGTTCATAGTTAGAAGTTTTTGTATTAGCAGTCACAAATGTACCACTAATATCTGCACCATTTTTAAATTTACTAATATCAGCAACTAACCATTGTTTGTTTGTTTGATTAGTAAAACTTAGTGTAGCACCATCTACTACCCCAAACTTAGACGATGTTTTACCATCGCTATCTACATAAGAAAATTCTTTAGTGTTATCTTCATCTGGATTTAAAGCAGCAACCGTAAAAGTTTCTCTATTACATTTAGGTGTAAACGTTAGTGTAGCACCGTCATCTAAAGTTACAGCTTCTGAAATCGAAAAAACATTTTCAGAATCCAAAGAAGCTACTGTTATAACTCTAGCATCAAGTTGTGCGTAAGTAAATCCTGAAGAAGAACCGGTTACTCTATCACCTACAGCCATTTTTGTAGCAACAGCAGAATCCATTGTTACAGAAGTACCATTAGAAACAGTGCCATTTACAGTGTCCGTTAAATCAGCTGTTGCTATAGTTATTTTATCTCCAACAGCAATATTACCCACTACATCATTGTCTAAAACTAATTTGTTTACATTACCAGCGGTAAAATCACCATCAACAGTATCTGTACTTGTGACTGCTGGGTATATGTTTTCTCCTTGTAGCGCTTCTGGAGAACCGTTGTCAACCGTAGTTGTAGTTAAAGCTAGCGCATCTGCAGACTCTACTTCTTTAGCTATAGAGTACGAAACATGAGCCGGTGCGGTAGCTGTTATAGAAAAAGATTTACTAGCGCCCTTACCTCTATCTAAAGTTATAGTATCTGTAGAAAAAGTACCTAATACAGTAGAGTTTTGTGAAATGCCTTGTAATGACAATGTTAAAGCAGAGTATTGATATATTACTTTTTGTAACATTAGAGACGCGGAACCTGTTGAAGAATTTACATCTACAGTGCCATCAGCAAATCTAGCTTCAGCGTAATTAGCATGTTTTGTTCCGGGTTTAGCTAATAAGTTAACATCATACCTATCGCTACTACCAGTAACAGCAGGAAAATTTATATAACCATTATAAGCGCCGTTAGTTAATTCTGCATCTAGTCTATAAGTGGTGGTTTGAAAAGCATTTGTAAAAAAGTTATAACATTGGCCAGTTGTATTATCTTTTATTTCTAAACTAAATTGAGCTCCTTTATCTCCAGTTATTGTAAAGCTTCTACTTTCACCATCAGCAGCTATATTAGAAAGATCTAAATTAAAACCTCTTATAACCTTATCGCCAAACAACCTTGCGTGCTCTACGTCAGACATTAAACTACCGTCTGGCATGTAATGAAAACCAGGTGGCGCTAATTGACCTTGAGCATTTGTCATGCTTTGTCTAGCACTAGTTGAAGATGATGATGATCCGTATCCGTTTGCCATTTTAATTTATTTATTTACTACTTTCTGTTACTTCAGATCCAACTGAAAATAATTCAGCTTTTGTTATAGAGTCGTTTTCAAATTTAGCGTTAGCGTAATAACCCACTAAACTACTACTGTTAATTACTTGGTTTTTAACAAACATGCAGTAGTCATTCTCTGTCAAAAACTTTCCTGTACTGTTGAGTGGACCGCCATTAGAGTCCACATCTATAAGGGCCTGCCAAGAAGTTAAATCTAAATCTAGAGTTATCTGATTGTTTGAGGCGTCTATAGCTGACACGTTGCCAATAAATATAATTGATGATAAAGTTGTAAAGCCATTAGCCGTAACAGGCGTTTGGTAATACAATGCATCACCAACTTGAAACGATATGTTCAACTGTCCGTCCACCACTATTACAGGAGTGTTTACAAAAATTTGAGAAATTATACCTAGCCCTTGAACGTTAAGCGCTGCTAAGTCTGGTGATGTTAAATCAAAATCTACACCTTTTATATAATTAAACCACTTGCCTTCTTTTTCTATAAACTCATTAATAGATCCTTCCTGTTTATCTGTAGTTATATTAGTAACATGCCAACCAGTTTTAGCTGATAAATTATAAGGCTGAGCGTCAGACAAGCCTGTAGCTGAATCTGTACTAAATACCTCTATTTTAGATTGACTACCTTCGTAATCTAACGTGTTAAAAGTTTTAATACTACCTGAAAAATCATTTAACACAACTTCAAAGCTTGAATTTACATATTGATCGTAAAAAGTATTTCTATCTGCGCTATGCAAAACTATAACATCACCAACTTCAAAATCGCCAGGGCCACCAGAAACAGAACCATTTGCATTAGTTCTTCTTCCATGCCCCTTCGTTGGTCCTCCAGAAGGTGAGCTTGTTGAGTTAGTATCTGTGCTATTCCAAAGCATCATTAATCCACTAAAAATAAGAGCGTTGTCTCGGTATTGCTTCATTGCAATAGCTTTTTCAACATTTAATACTCCCTGCCCCGTTGCGTTCCAATCAGATCTATTAAACAATAAATTCATGTCTGATTCTTCAAAGAAGAAATATTTACCAATACTATTATCGATATATTCTACTCCAGTGACTACTACTTTAATTGATTCGTCAAATCTTTTTATATGGTGCTTATAGAGCTTACCTTCTTTTAAAGTGTAATACTCGTTAGCGCAACTAATAGCGTTTTCAGGTACAAAAGATTTAAAGCTTACCCAACCACGTACATTTTCTTTATAAGATACAGTTGTTGCTGTTGTTGGTAGCGTTAAGTTGTATTCATCTTTTTTATCATCATAACTACCAACTAATAAACTGTTGTTTTTAAGATTATCTTTAAAGTAATCTTTCATACCAGCATCGGATATAGGTGTTAAACCATCTTTTGACAATCTCATTACAGCGCCTCTAACTTTATCTGTAAAGTAAGCTCTATAAGATTCAGATGCAAAAGACTCTGGATTATTTGATATACCATATTCACCTACAAAAGGTCTAGATTGTCCTAAAACTCTATTTGTAGCAGTCAACTGAGGATTACCGTCTGCTTCAAAAACAGCATCTTTATCTGCTAATATTTGAACTACTTTATCTTCACATAATGCTATTAAATCAGAGTCTCTTGAGTGTAGTTTTTGAATACTACCGTATGTAGGATTTAAATCTTTAGTTATTTTTTCTGCCGCAATAAACTGGTTTAAACTATTAATACCACCAATACCATTATACAAGCCAGAGTATATTAAACCGCTTTTTCTACGATCTGATTTGTAATCTTCTTCGTCTTCTAAAACAGTAGATACTCTAGCACCATTTGAAATAAAAGGTAAATTAAAAGTATCTCTAACTCTGTTTGATTCTACACCGTTACCAAATGAAAAGCAGTTGTGCCAGTTTAAAGTATAAGACGTGCTACTACTTAAAAGATTTTCGTCAATATAAATTTCAGTAGCTCTATTATTTGATGAAGTTTTAATACCATCAACAGTAACATCAATAAAGCTACCATCGTGCCTTGTTATTCTTAAATTGTCACCAGCAACTATATAAGGCGCGTTTACTAAAGGATTCAAACCTGCTGGTCCACTTATAACAATGTACCATTGATTATTAGTATCAAGCTCAATAGCGCTTATAGTTGTTGGACTAGTTACACTAGAGCCATTTTGAAGATGAGAAATAGTAGATCCTGTTGGTATAGCTAAATGCTTAGTATCTTCTTGTAACACAATAGGATTTAAACCACTAGCCTCGTAATATATATCTAGCGGTGTGTTTTCTTTAGGTTCAGTTTCCCATATTGCTGGGTTATCAGGCAAGACACTATCACCCTCTAACTCTTGCAAAAACTCTATAGTATAACCTACGGCATACAAACCTGGATTTGCAATACCATAACCAGCGCTTTGTTGGTTTATCCTATTAGCAGAAAACTGACTATAGCCATTCATTTTAGGCTGTTTAAACACCATTGCTTCGCCTCCATT
>Ga0181373_1000094_pt1 | contig 25901 bp, 45 predicted proteins | sample LowvirmetaG_3_FD_130159 | JGI IMG/M metagenome (GOLD analysis project Ga0181373, IMG submission 130159) | Marine viral communities from the Subarctic Pacific Ocean - Lowphox_09 viral metaG | ecosystem: Environmental > Aquatic > Marine > Oceanic | place: Subarctic Pacific Ocean | collected... | reverse complement strand
GTAGAGCAGGTGACTGTTAATCACCCTGTCCCTGGTTCGAGTCCAGGTGGAGGAGTATGCGGGTTTAGTTTAGAGGTAAAACTAAAGGTTTCCAACCTTTCGTCAGGAGTTCGATTCTCCTAACCCGCTTTATAAAATATGACTAAATACAGTCATTGTTAATTTAATCTGATCATGATTACTGTACAATGTAAGATATGTAAAACAGAATTATCAAGTACATCCAAAGATCAATGCTGTGGATGTCCAAATCAAATGATATTAAAAGACGACAAAGTGTCTGCAGTTAATCTAGGTGATGTTTTGATAATAAAATCAAATAAAAGTATTAACAATAACACCTCTTTATCAAGTTCAGATCTACAATATCAGGAGAACCGTAGACAAAGAAAAGTCCGTAAACTTGATTTTGAGGTGAGGTAGTGACTTCCATTTACTATACAGTATATCTTGTCCTATTAACTTTTTTTGCACTTATTGTAATTGGTGGTTATGAGTCTACACTACGGTTAGTTCGTTATCTTGACTTACAACTCAGGATGGAGATTATCCAAATCCGAGTATTTTTTATGAAGCGTAAATTAGAAAAGGATATGAAATCTTTTCACAAAAAATATGGAGGCAAAAATGTCGGAAACAAAAACTTGCATTAAGTGTGGTGCTACTTGGGTCGATGGTCAACACTATTGGGGTGGCACTGGAGCACTAGGAAATGAAGATGATCTTGCTGGATTAATCTGTAATAAGTTAGGAAACGATGACTGTATCAACCCAAAACGTGGTTCTGAGCAGGGAATTACTTGGGAAGATAGACTGGATAGTCTAAATAAAAAGCAAAATGAATTGGACCTGTGAAATGCCAAGAAGTAGAATGAATAAGATTGATCTTGAAGCAAGAGTATATAGATTAAAAAATGAATTGTATAATAGAGAAATGAATTCATCAATGACAGGTCAATGGTCCGATGGTGCTCACTACACTTTAAATAAAGTTCTAGACATTCTACAAGAATATAGTAGTTAATGAATCCAGAAGAGAAAAGAGAATTCTATAAATCTTTGAGAGAAAGAATTCATCAATTGCGGATGGGTCATCTCTTTGAAGAACCTTGCCCACTCTATGAACCAGAGTGGGATGATGATCTTTGGGACTGTCGTCTTAGTTATGATTTAAATGACGATGATTTGACAGATGGTTAGTAAAGTCTTATAATTAGTATGTTCGGAATTTTTTGATAATAATGGAACCTAGTAATAAGCATCAAGTTGCTGAAGATCCTTTCGTTTTTTATGAGCAGATCATTCCTGAGAAACTAATAGATCTCATGGTAGAAGAACTACCAAAGTATGATGGATCATATGCAGAAGCAGAGATTGGAGATCGTGAAACTGGAGCATTGTTTGAAAATAAAAGAAACTCCAAAGTTTCTTGGATGTATGAGGATGACTGGGTTTCATCTATGTTTGCACACTACTTTCACTTGGCAAACAAAGAGTATTGGGAATATGATCTCAATTGTCTAGACGGTATTCAAATCACCCGTTATGATGAAGGTGATCATTATACTTGGCATTCTGATTATGGAACTGCAGAAGATAATCGTTTTACCAGGAAGCTAAGTGCAACTCTTCTAGTTACTGACTCTAGTGAGTATGAGGGTGGTGAACTGGAGTTTATTGATTACCATAATAATCTAGTTGTTGCACCTTCCATCAAAGGAACAATGATTGTATTTGATTCTCGCATTCCACACCGTGTTCGACCTGTGACTAAGGGTACTAGAATTTCTCTTGTAACTTGGATGCTTGGTCCTAAACTAGTGTAAGATGGTTAGATATATTTCCTTTAGTCCCTATTATTCTGGACTAGTGAACATTATAATGTCATATGAAATGTTCTTGGCAATTGCAGCAATCACTAAGAGGAAGGTTATTCTTCCTCCAGATTGTTGGATGCTTTTCCTGTCTAAGAGTCAGAAGAAAAAAGACTGGATTGACTTCTGGAAGATCTTTGATAAGGAAGTCCTTCTAGAAGAATTTGATTGTATTGAACATAAAGATGTACCAGAGTTCCGAGGAAAATTGGGAAAGATGCAGGGAAAGAATTCTTATACGAAAGACCTTGGAAAGTGTGGATTAGATCTTGCTGAAATGTTTTTTGACTCATCTACAGTATCTGATGAGCATACTGTATTTGTAAATGAAGAAATTGATACTCAAGACTTTCATGATTTCTGTCACGACAGAACCGTGATGGAATTAGATTGTGATGAGAAGTTTATGCATTTTGAGAACAATCTGTTTGGTCATTTCTGGTATCATGTTTATCCTGGTGGTGAAAACCTTAGGAATAAACTAAAGGATAAAGTGAATAGAGTCTTGAGATATCATGATAAATTTTACTTCTATGCAGATACGGTTCATCAAGAACTTGGACCATTCAATTCTATTCACGTCAGACGAAATGATTTCTTAGATGCAAGAGAGGATGAGATTCAATGCGTAAATGCTCCTGAGAAGATTCTGGAGATGGTAGATAGACTTCCATTCTATGATAAGTCTTTGCCTCTTTATATTGCCACTGATGAGCAAGACAGATCATTCTTTGATCTAGTTGGAGAAAAGTATGACATTTACTTCTACGAAGATTTTGATTATAAGTTTGGTGATGACTTTGAAGAAGATGATCTTCACATTGCAGTCTTAGAGCAAACTATATGCTCACAGTCAGAAAACTTCTTTGGAACGTATCTTTCAACATTTTCAAAAAGAATTAATATTATGAGAGGTCTTGAGGGTAGACAAGCAGAAGATCATCTTGGAATTAATCATCTACCAGAAGAACCCGATGAGAATCTGACAGATGTATTTCCTTGGAGAAAAATGTCTGACAATACTTGGCAATGGAATTCCTCATCTCATTTGCAGTGGATGCATGAAGAAAGTGGTAAGTTGGTTGGAGTATGAAAGAAGTTTTACAACCTATATTCAATGATGTTCCTTTCAAGAAAGTAAAGGTTCCTGATAATCTTTATTCATTTATGATGGATGAGTATGAGACTTTGGTCTTTGATATTAAAGATCAAGACGTTACTTACGATAGGAACTATAAAACTTATACGAGTGGTGGAATATCGATCAAAGGTTCTAGATCACCTTTCTGTATGAAGACTGAAATATCTCAGGAACTTTATAATATGTGTTATGAAGAGATCACTCCTATGATTGAGGACTGGTCTGGTCAAGAGTTGGAGATGACTTGGGCATATGGCATTAGAAATTATGTTCGGGATTCCATACTTCATCTTCACAGAGACCGAATTGAAACTCATATAATTAGTTGTATAATTTACGTTGACCAACAATCACAAGAGAATTGGGCATTGGATTTTTTTGATCATGAACATAATCATCACAAAGTTCTTTTTGAACCTGGTGATATGCTCTTCTACGAAAGTCTATGTTTGCATGGAAGAATTGATCCTTTCCAAGGAGACTATTATAGAAACATGTATTTCCACTGGAAACCAATTGATTGGTGGTATGAAGATTTGTATGACCTAAGAACCGATTTTAGAGATGGAGCAGAATTTAGAAACTACTACGGACAAGAATATCTCTACAACAGAGAAGAAAGAGTCGTCCCTAGAACTATTTAAACCACCTGACGAACTGGCACAGGTGGAAGATGACGAGGACTATATCCTATGGTATCATAATCATAATCAGGGTTCCTGATACCACTGCTTCCTTAGCAATCTGGTGAATGCAGCAAACTCATAATTTGCCTAAGGTGAGTTCGATCCTCACAGGAAGCATTGGGATTGACTTTCAGTCCCAAATCTGATAAACTACAAGAGTAACCTTACACAAGACAATGACTATCACTGCTAAGTTCAAGAAGGATATCAATACCCTTCGTTCTGCTGCAAACGGTGAAATTCTTCTAGACGTGAAGAATCCAAAACTTTTCAAAAAAGTACGTCGTTATTATGAGAATACAGGTGTTGTATTCTCAGGTGATCCACTTGATGATTATGATATCTTGATGGAACAAGTTGCTATTGATCTTGAGTCTGTGGAGGTTGCGTGAACGATCTGGATCCCAAGTCTGTTGCTTCAACAAAGACTATTGTAATTCACGAACGATTTCCCTATCGGTTCGTTCAAAGAGGTTACATTCAACTGAATGGTAAACCAGACTTTCGTATGCAAAAAGCAAATGAGTATACTAAAAAATACTCAGATGTTTATTTGTTTGACAATGGTGATCAAATGCTTCTTGCTATTGAAGATCCAGAATATCCTAAATGGTTAGATCCAGAAGGTGTTCCTTGTTATGTTACAGACTCGGTAAGTCGTTAATAAAATATGTTTAACTTAGGTATTCATGGTTCTCACAATGCAGCACTTGCATTGTCTTATGAAGATGAAGTTTTAGAAGTAGTAGAACTTGAGAGATTTATCTCTCATAAAAATGCTGCTCTATATTTTTATGAGAAACCTCCTCACAAAATTAATTATGTGAGAGAGATTAGTGAATACTTTAAAAGAAAATATAATTTTGATAAGTATGATTTAATTGCTATTAATTCTATATCAGAACAAGTATTTCCGTGGAAAGAAATATTTGGTGATGCCAATATTGAGTACTGTGATCATCATGTTGCTCATACTTGCTGTGCCTTTTATCAGTCACCTTATAGGGAAGCATTAATTGTTTCCTTTGATGGTGGTTCTGATGAAGGTTTCTTCAATATCTATACTATGAAGAGAGGTGAAGACCCAGTAAGAATCTATACTGGGGAAAAAGACTATGCAGTCTCTTATATGGCACCAGCACACTTTATCCCTGCTATTCGTAATGAAGATGATATTTACCAGGGAAATTTAGTTTATCCTGGTAAGTTGATGGGTTATGTAGGGTATGGTAATTACCGAAAGGATATTGCTGAAAAATTAATTGAGTTCTATGAATCAAATACTTATGATGATGTTCCAGATGCTGTCTGTAGATTTGTAGAAAAGTTTGAACTGCAAGATTGGTCTGAACAATTCGGACTACAGAACGCACAAGATATTGCAACAACAAATCAAATTATATTTGAGAAGTTGTTCAGAGAAGAGATACAACCATTTCTAGATCAGTATTCAGATTTACCTCTGATTCTGACTGGTGGTTGTGCTTTGAATATCATTAACAACACGAATATTGCACGGGAACGTAGAGTTTTTGTTCCACCAAATCCTAGTGATTGTGGTATTGCATTAGGTGCATTGCTATTCATCATCAAACCAGAACGTCAAGTTGACATCACTTATTCAGGATCACCTGTATGGGATCGAATGGAAATTGGTAGATACTTACGTGAAAGGGAGAATTCTCAAGAAATTTCTGCAAAAGAAGTTGCAAAGATTATTCTTGATGGTGGTATTGTAGGTGTAGTACGTGGTGGATCTGAGCATGGTCCTAGAGCACTTGGGAATAGGAGTCTCCTATGTGATGCGACTAATCCTGACATGAAAGATATTATGAATCTTAATGTCAAGAATCGAGAATCGTTCAGACCTTTTTCTCCTATTGTAAGACTTGAAGATTTAAACAAGTATTTCGATTGGGAAAAAGAGTCTAGACATATGACCTTTTCTCCTGAAGTGAGACCAGAGTATCGTAAATTACTATCTTCTGTTACTCATGTAGACGGAACTGCAAGAGTTCAAACAGTTACTAGAAAGCAGAATGAATATATCTACCAAATTTTGGGTGAACTAGACACTCTGTCTGGTCATGGAGTTCTACTTAACACTTCTTTTAATGTAGCAGGTAAACCAATCTTGAATACATATAAGGAAGCATTTGAAGTACTCGATGCAAAACCCATAACTGGGTTAGTCCTAGAAGATTACTATTTTCCAAAATGAATCACATAGATAAACCATGGGGTTGGTATAAGGATCTTGAAAGACATCATAATGTGGTGATTAAAAAGATTCATGTCAAACCTTTCAAGAGAATTTCTCTTCAAAAACATGCCCATAGGGATGAGTTTTGGTATATTCTTTCTGGTTCTGGTAAGGTAATTGTTGGTAATGAAACTATACCAGCAAATCCAAGTTCAACTTTTATTATCGGTAGAGGTGAGGTTCATAGAATCGAAGCAAATGCTGATGGTATTACCTTTTTAGAAGTTCAAGAAGGTGAATGTAAAGAAGATGATATTATTCGTTTAGAGGATGATTATAATAGAGTCACGGACGGACTGTAACAGAACTGGTGGAGTCAATTGACCCTATTAGGTTTCTTGTTTCCTTAAAAAACAAGTGGCGAGCCTGCAAGACCCAGAGGGAATTCTTCCCTCTTTTTTTATTCTAAATATTACATGACGTTTAAATCAAATTAACATGGCATACAAAGGACAAGCAGCAAAATCTGCAAGTGGTGCATCTATGTCAAAGTATGATGTAGAAGTTGAAGCAAGACTTACAGCACTAGAATCAGAAGCACACAAAAAACCAACTGGTGCTACTGCGGCAAAGGTTGAGGAAAGACTATCTGCTTTGGAAGCAAAAGCACACACACCTTGCACTGGTGGTAGTAAAGGTGCTAAACTAGATGCAGCAGCACTTCCAGTAGCAGCACCTAGAAAGACGACTCCTGCAGGAGGAAGAATCGACTCACTAGAAGCAAGACTTGAGGCACTGATTGCACAACTTTCCTAATGACATATGTCAATTGAATTGATACCTTTATTTTCTGTCCCTGTTATTAAATTTAAGTTTAGCAAGCACAATAATTATAATTTCCCAATCATCGAAAGGAAAGAACGTATTCCCGATGGTTGGGAAGTTTCGCTTAATAGTTCTTTTCCAGATATTGAAGATGATGATCCATACATCTTTCCTGAGACTAGGAATTGTATTGAACGTGATTTACTTATGGATATTCAAGTAGTATTGAAACGTCTCGGAATATCTTATAAGGGTGCTTACTGTACACAAATCTGGTATAATGTGTATCATGACAATCAGGGTCAAGAACCTCATGATCATTTAGTAAATGCTGGAGATACTAATTCATATTGGTCTGGAATTTATTATAATAAGGGAGCATCACCAACAAGGTTTCATAATGCACATAGATATATGAAACTTTGTATGCCATCAGACATTCATCCCGATTCACCAATTTCAGATATGTATTCTGATATGTGCGATCAAGAAGTTCGAGATGGTGATGTAATTTTATTTCCACCTTGGTTGGTTCATGAAGTAATTCCAGATCAAACTAGGACTGATATGAGATTGACATTTACATTTAATGTAGGATATAATCATGAGTAATGCAAATAAGAAAATGAAGACAGCATTAATTACTGGTATCACTGGACAGGATGGTTCTTATCTTGCCGAGTTGCTACTTGAAAAAGGATATATGGTGCATGGAATTGTTCGGAGAGCATCTCTAATCAACACTGCTCGTATTGATCACATCTTTGACCATGAACGAGTTAAATTGCATTATGGGGATCTATCTGATTCCGCAAATATTGTTCATATACTTCAGAAATCTCAACCTGACGAGATTTACAATCTTGCAGCACAGAGTCATGTTAAGGTATCTTTTGAGATGCCTGAGTACACTGGTAATGTTGATGGTCTAGGAACACTTCGTATTCTTGAGGCAGTCCGCATTTTAGGTATGGAGAAGAAGTGTCGTATCTATCAAGCATCAACGTCTGAGATGTATGGTCTTGTTCAGGAATCTCCTCAGACTGAGACCACACCTTTTTATCCACGTTCTCCATATGGGTGTGCAAAGGTTTACTCCTATTGGATCACAAAGAACTATCGTGAGTCCTATGGAATGTATGCTTGTACTGGCATCTTATTCAATCATGAATCACCTCGTCGTGGTGAGACCTTTGTAACTCGCAAGATCACTCGTGGTCTTTCTCGTATTTCTGTTGGAGAGCAAAAGGTTCTCTATCTGGGAAACCTAGATGCAAAACGAGATTGGGGACATGCAAAGGATTATGTTCGTGCTATGTGGTTAATGCTGCAACAGGATGAACCTGATGATTTTGTGATTGCCACTGGAAAGCAGTATTCAGTTCGTGAATTTGTAGAAAGAGTTGCTCCTTACTTTGGAATTACAATTGAATGGGTTGGTGAAGGTGATGATGAGATCGGTATGGATAAGCATACTAGAAAAACAATTATTGCAGTCCATCCTAAATATTACCGTCCTGCTGAAGTTGAAACTCTTCTTGGTGATCCTACCAAAGCAAAAGAGAAACTAGGATGGGAACCTGAAATTTCTTTCGATGAACTAATTGAGGATATGTGTATCTATGGACAATGATTCAAGAATTTTTCTTGCTGGTCATAACGGTTTAGTTGGGTCAGCAATTCTTAGAAAGTTAATAAGAGACGGATATAAAAATATTATTCTTGCTGATAGATCTGTTGATCTTAGGTATTATGATCAAGTAAAGTCATTTATTTCAAACTCATCCCCAGATTATGTTATCTGTGCTGCTGCAAAAGTTGGTGGCATTCTTGGTAATAGAGATTATAAAGCAGATATCATCTGGGATAATCTAATGATTCAATCAAATCTGATTGATCTCTCATGGGATTGGAATGTTAAAAAACTTCTTTTCCTTGGATCGTCATGCATTTATCCAAAACATGCACCGATTCCAATCAAAGAGGAATCTCTATTGACTGGTCCTTTGGAACCAACGAATGATGCTTATGCAATTGCAAAGATTGCTGGTATTAAGATGTGTCAGTCATATCATGAACAGTATGGATGCAATTTTATAAGTGCAATGCCTTGCAATCTATATGGACCTGGTGATAACTTTCACCCAGAAAAGTCTCATGTTCTTCCTGGATTGATTCGTAGATTCCAAGAAGCAATGGAGGAGAATTTACCAACAGTAACTTGCTGGGGTGATGGTTCACCTTTACGTGAGTTTCTACATGTAGATGATCTTGCTGATGCGTGTTTATATCTGTTGAATAATTATGATGATCCACAGCAAATTATCAATGTTGGATCTGGAATTGAAGTTTCAATCAAGGAACTTGCAGAGACTATTGCCGATGTGGTAGGATATACTGGTCATATTATGTGGGATACTGAAAAACCTAACGGAACAATGCGTAAGGTAATGGATGTTTCTCGTATGAAATCTACTGGATGGGAACCAAAAATTAATTTGCGTGAAGGTATTGAGTCTACCTATAAGTGGTTCCTTGAATATCAAGGTACAGCTAGAGGTATGGATGATATTGAAGGTGAAGTGAATGAGATTCTTAAAAATAATTGTTGTAAAGGGTGTAGTGAAGGATGAAAACAGCATTAGTATGTGGGGCAGGTGGATTCATCGGAAGTCATATGGTTCGTCGTCTTAAAAAAGAAGGATATTGGGTTCGTGGAGTTGATCTAAAGTATCCAGAGTTTTCAGAAACAGAAGCAGATGAGTTTATCATTGGTGATTTGACTGATGATGCATTAGCATTAAATGTTTGTAATCGATCTTTTGATGAGATCTATCAGTTTGCTGCTGACATGGGTGGTGCAGGTTATCTCTTTACAGGTGAGAATGATGCAAATATTATGCATAACTCTGTTCAGATTAATCTGAATGTTTTAAGAGCAGCATCAATTACTTCGATTGATACTACAAAGATTTTCTATTCATCTTCTGCCTGTGTTTATTCAGAACTCAACCAGGAGGATGTGAAGCATATCGATACATCTGAGGCAAGTGTATATCCTGCACAACCAGATTCTGAGTATGGATGGGAGAAACTATTCAGTGAGAGACTCTTCTTTGCATTCGCAAGGCAGTATGATCTAGATGTAAAGGTTGCCCGTTATCACAATGTGTTCGGTCCTGAGGGCACTTGGACTGGTGGTAAGGAGAAAGTACCTGCTGCTATGTGCCGAAAGGTTGCAGAGGTTCCTGAAGTTGGTGGACATGTTCAGGTTTGGGGTAATGGAGAACAGACAAGATCATTTCTATTCATTGATGAATGTATTGAAGCAACATATCGTTTGATGCAATCTGATTGGAGTGGACCAGTTAATATTGGTTCTGAAGAGATGGTTACTATTAATCAACTTGTAGATATTGTTTCTAATGTTGCAGGAAAACCAGTTCGTAGAGTTCATAAGATTGATGCTAACTGTATTGGTGTTAAGGCACGTAACTCAAACAACGATTTGATTCGTAAGATGTTAGAATGGGACTATACAATGTCCTTAAGAGAAGGTATTGAGATTACATACAATTGGATTAAGCAGCAAGTTGAGGAGAGTGCTCGATGTTCCTAGTAGCAACTACAAGGTCGTTATTATATGTCCGTGAAGATAACGTAATTACTCCTGTAGATCGTGGTAAAGGTCTTTACTATGGTCTATCAAAAAGTTTCGGTAAGTATTATGTTGCTTGCCGCAATAGTGATCCAACTCATACTAATACTTTTATTCCACCAGAACAAGAATCTGGTGATATTATGGTCTTAGATAATAAACTAAGGTCTGAAGCAATTCTTGAACCAGAAGATTTTAAACTACAAGACCTTCATGGTATTGGATTCTGGTCTGGTAAACTTCTTTGCACATCAAGTTATGGTGATTACATTGCAATCTATGATGGTGAGAAGTGGGATCGTTGGCAGCCAATTCCACCACGAAGGAACTGTAATTACAGAGATAGTCATCACCTAAACACTGTCTACGGAACTGACAATCGTTTATATATCCTTGCACACAACTGGGATAATGGTAGTTACATTCTTGAGTTTGATGGTATTGGTCAACCACCAAGACAGATCCATAATAATATGGGTATTCAATGTCATGACTTGTGGTTACACAAAGGTGACATCTACACTCTGAGTTCTAAGGAAGGATATGTAAGATCTACTGGTGGTTTTGTAAAAGATCTTGGTGGATGGGTACGTGGTTTTGCTCATGTAGACAATCACTTTTGGGTTGGTGTTTCACCTACATCAAAGAGAAGTGATCGTGCATTTGGTGATGGTATAATTCGCAAGTATGATGAAGATTGGAATCAAGTTAGTGAACTCGTTTTAGAAGACGAGGGTCAAATTTTATCAATCCTTGACATTGGACGCAAGGCATCAAACCCACAATTAGCAATGATATGAATTGTAATGATTAAAGTAAAATATCAGATTAAAGAGTATTCAAATACGACACTCTTTAAATTCTTTAAAACTGAAGAGCAAGTAGAAATGTTTAAATCTCAAAACCCACATTATATTTTTGAAAGACCTTTGGAGTAAATGATATGAAGATTTATATTTGGGGACACAAACTCCACGAACACACTCACAGTTATATACATGCTTCATACTATAAAGCATTTGATTATTTGGGACATGAAGTTTATTGGATTGACTCTAGAGATGATATAAGTCAATATGATTTTAGTGATTCTGTCTTCTTTACAGAAAATTTTGTAAAAGGTGGGATGCCTCTGAGGAAAGACTGTAAGTATATTACACACCATATTGATACAAAGTATCTAACTAATGCTGGTGTTCCATATGAAAATGTTCTCAAGTTGGGGAACTATCTTCCAAGTCTAGAGATTCATGAGAAGGTAGATCATCTAGCATATTGGGACAAGTCTACTCGTACACTATATCAAACTTGGGGAACTGATTTACTTCCACATGAAATTGATGAGAATAATCCTGCTAAGTTTGATCACAATAACAAGTCTTTAAATTATATTGGGATGTTATATGAGCAAGGACCTTGGTGGGCACAATTATTTGCAGATATCCTTTGGGAAAAGAAACGAGTTGAGTTTAAAGTCTTCACACAGAATGCATCGTTTGAAGAAAATCTGCAGATGGTTAGGTCATCTTATCTGTGTCCTGATTTTAGAAGTGATTGGCACTTGCAATGTGGGTACATTCCGTGTAGAATATTCAAGAATATTAGTTATGGCAGAGTGACTGGAACAAATTCACCATTTGTAAAACGTGCATTTGGTGAATACGTTGCATACGGTGGTACACCAGACACACTATACTCAAATCTACTAGAAGCAGATGCTGGTGGAGATATTGACATTAGAGAAGCAATGCTTTTCGTCAAAGAAAAACATACATTCATTAACAGAGTTAACACTATCTTGAAGTTCTTATGATCGGTTTTAATCATTTAGGTCAGCACGGAAGACTTGGCAATCAAATGTTTCAATATGCAGCACTCCGTGGCATTGCTGCAGTACATGGATATGATTTTTGTATTCCTCAATCTAATTTTGCAGATGAATGGAAGGATCATCAATTATTTGAAACTTTTAAACTTCCTCACAATAAAAATCGTGGGTTTCAACTTCAACCAGATTATTATCAGGAGAAGCAATTTCATTATGATCAGGAGTATGTAGATAATTGTCCCGATCAAACTTGTCTATTTGGATATTTTCAAACTGAAAGATACTTTGAGAATATTGCTGATAGTATTAGAGAAGACTATACTTTCCATGATGAGATTGTAGAGACTTGCACCGAATTTATTGAGCAAGTAGACAATCCTCTTGCACTTCATGTTCGTAGAACTGATTATGTGTCTAAGGCAGTAGATCATCCACCATGCAGTGCTGAATATTATCAAGAAGCATTGGGTAAGTTTGATGATGACCGCAATGTAATTGTATTCTCTGATGATCCTGTATGGTGTAAGGAACAAAGTATCTTCTCTTCAGATCGTTTCATGGTTGCTGAAGGAAATGATAATCGTTATGATCTATGTTTGATGTCTCTATGCAATGACTTCATCATTGCTAACTCTTCTTTCTCATGGTGGGGTGCTTGGTTGGCAAATCGTGGAGGAGTAGTTGCTCCTGCTCGGTGGTTTGGTGAAGGATATACTGCAAAAAATGATACTCGTGACATTGTTCCCAGTAACTGGTTGAAAGTATGACTGACCTATCAGTTGCTATTCCTACTTATGAAATGGGTGGTGTAGGACCAGATTATCTTAGAGAATTGTTTTCAAGTATTGCAAAGCAAACGTTTAAGAATTTTGAGGTTTGTATCTCAGATCATTCTAAGGACGATTCTACTCTTGAAGTATGTGAAGAGTATTCTCAAGACTTTACGATTCAATACTTTAAGAACGTAGAAGATCGTGGTAATGGTCCAGCAAATACAAACTCCGCAGTTGAGATGTGTTCTGGTCAATACACCAAACTCATCTTTTCAGATGATCTTTTTATTGATGAGAATGCTTTTGATATCATTGTTAGAACACTTAAAGAAACTGATTGTAAGTGGTTATTCAGTGGGTTCAAACATACGTCAGACGGCAGAAATTTTGTAAGACCCATGATTCCTAGATGGTGTGATATGATGTTAGAGGGTAGAAATCTTCTTGGTTCACCTTCTTGTGTTGCATTTGAAACGGAGAGTTTTGTGGGATTTGATTCTAAATTAAAATTGCTAATGGATACCGACTTCTATCACAGAATGAAGTGTCAAAATGGTGATCCTGGATTAGTTGAACAATACTTAGTTGCTAATCGTGAACACCCAAATAGAATTAGTTCTTCTAATGTGGACTACAACTATCGATTCGATCATCCAGAAGGATCATGGGTTGTAAATAAAGAGGAATTAGATTACGTTTTAGAAAAGAATAAAAGATGAAAAAGATCGACCTATCTAATGCAACCTTCATTGTTCCAATCAGATTAGAATCTGATGATCGATTGAGGAATGTAATTACGAGTTTGTGTTATATTCTTGCAAACTTTAAAACAAATGTCATAGTACATGAAGTTGATTCCGAGTCTGTATTTGCAGAAAGTGCTTTACCACAGATTACGGAATTTCTTGATGGGGATGTAGGAGATCTTAAACATATTTTTGAACAGTCTGATGCACCATCATTCCATAGACAGAGAGTTCTCAATGATATGATTATGATGTCAACTACTAAAGTGGTTGTGAATTATGATTGTGATGTTCTACTTCCTAGAGAAACATACCAACATGCATATGAGATTATCAACAACGATCATGCAGATGTAATCTATCCATATGGTGATGGCAATTGGCAGTATCAAGTTTTTGCTGACGATGAACTTGTTACGGAATTCCTTACCAACGATTTCAACATGAAGATCCTAAATAAAAAGACTAAGGTCTACATGTCCAAATACGGGTTTTGCCAGTTCTTCAATAGAGACATCTACATTGAAGGTGGACTGGAAAACGAAAACTTTGTAGCATATGCTCCAGAAGATGTAGAAAGATATCATAGGTTTACAACTCTTGGTTATAGAGTTGGTAGAGTTCCTGATTGGGTTTACCATTTGGAACATGCTAGGACTCCAAATTCATGGGTCAACAACCCACACATGCAAAAAAATAATGCAGAGTGGGAAAAAATACAGAAAATGAAACCTGATGAATTAAGAGAGTATATCGATAGTCAAGAGTATTATCAGAAAAGGTTATGTCAAACACAACAATAGCAGTAGTTACTTCGTCTATCGGAACGAATACATTAATAACTCCAGAAAAATGGTTGGATAAAGTTGACTACCATGCCTTTGTAGAACCACATCAACTATCCGTTGGTGACATGTGGCACAGACATGAGTATGTTAGTTTTTCATTAGATCCAAAATATAAGAACAGAAGAGACGCAAAGATCTATAAAATATGTCCTCACTTATTTCTTCCAGGATATGATTATTATATTTGGATGGATTCTACGCATACTTTAGAAGCAGATCCAGAAGAACTCATTGAAGATCATTTGAAAGGTTCTGAAATTGCAGTCTTCCAACATCCAGAAAGAGATTGTGTATATGAAGAAGGAAATCTAGTCAAACAGATTGGGTTTGATCATGCTAACTTAATAGAAGATCAACTTGACTTTTATAGAGAGATGAAGTATCCTGAACATAATGGTTTATATGAACTTCCTGTACGAATTCAAAAGAACAATGGTCGAACAAAACAACTTGGTTTGATGTGGTGGGAACAAATCTGTATGTTCTCTTCAAGAGATCAAATTAGTTTTCCTTTTGTTTGTGAACAATTAAATATTAAACCAAATATTATTCCTGGAAGAGCAAACACGATTCGAGGAAACAAATATATACCACAAGTTGTAAGTTCTCATCATAGTAGAGTTGGTTAATGTGCAGTTTTCTTTTTACGGATAAAGAAGTAAATGATTTTGATTATACAAATCATTACATGAGATTCCGTGGTCCTGATGCTACAAATAGTATTAACGTCAATGAGTATACAATTACTCATAACATTCTTTCTATCACTGGAGACTTTACACCACAACCATTTGTAGATCATGATGATGAGATTGTGTGTGTCTACAATGGACAGATTTATAATTATACTGACTTTGGTGATTATGGATCTGATGGTGAATGTATTATTCCAATGTACAAGAAGTTTGGTGAACGTGCATTTGTTACATTAGATGGTGAGTTTGCAATTGTTCTAGCAGACTTCAAGAATAATTTATTACATCTTGTTACTGATCCCTTTGCAACTAAACCATTGTGGTATGGAATTGAAGATGGTAAGATTGGTGTGGCAAGTTATGAGTCTGCTGTAAAGTCTCTTGGTTTCAGAAAGGTTATCAAGCAAGATGCGAATAAGATTCTTACATTTAATCTAGAAACAAAGGAATTGATCAATGAATTGATTACTTATGAGTTTATTCTGCATCAATTCACCGAATCCTTTGATGGGTGGATAGGTGCATTTAGGGAATCTATTCGTAAGAGGACTAAGGGTATTCGTGAAAAAGTATTCATTGGATTGTCTAGTGGGTATGATAGTGGTGGAATTGCATGTGAGTTAAATAATCAAAATATTCCTTACAAAGCATATACTGTTGTTGGTAATGAAGATCAGAATGTTCTTCGTAAGAGATATCAAATGTTCAATGAAAATTCTTGTGGTGTAAACCTTCAGGATAATCGTTGGGCATACAAAGATTACATTAACAAGAATGTTGAGGAGTTTAAGTATCGCATCTATTCCTCTAGTAGTGATTACAATGAGTTTAACACTAGACTGCAGGATGATAATGGATCCTGTGGTCTTTCAATGATTTGTGACAATGCTCGTAAGGAAGGTCATAAAATTTATCTTTCTGGATCTGGGTCAGATGAAATCTTCTCTGACTATGGATTCAATGGTGAGAAGAAGTTTATGCATAGTAACTTTGGTGGATTGTTCCCTGAAGATTTGTCAACAATTTTTCCATGGGCTTCGTTTTATGGGAGCACTATGGTATCATATCTTGCGAAGGAAGAGTATGTTGCAGGTTCCTATGGTATAGAAACACGTTATCCATATTTGGATAAATACGTCGTCCAAGAATTCTTATCATTAAAACATACATTAAAGAATTCAAAGTATAAGTCTGTGCTTGATGAGTATCTGACTAGATCAAACTATCCATTTGAAAAAAATATTAAGAGAGGTTTTTGATGTCGTCCACATTATCTAAAGAAGTTCTTCTAAAGCATAAGAAGAATAATGTATTCGTAGAAACAGGAACACTTTGGGGTGATGGAGTTGCAGTTGCTCTAGAGTGTGGATATGATAAGGTGATTAGTATTGAGATCGATCCTGAACGTGTCGTAGCAAACTCTGAAAGGTTTGCTGATGAGATTGCAGATGGTCGTGTGGAATTAGTTGAGGGTGATACCTTTGATGTATTTGAAGGTATCGTTGAGGGTTTAGGAGAACCAGCAACTTTCTGGTTAGATGCTCATTGGGATAATGATGGAGCACCGATTGGTGAATATAAGTGCCCACTCCCATTTGAACTTAGTGCAATCGCAAAGAGTAGTGTCAAAACTCATACTTTGATGATTGATGATCGTAGACTCTTTGGTGACACTGGCAGCACTTGGGGAAATACAATTAATGAGAATGAAATTTATGAGCAGGTAACTGCTATCAATAAGTCCTACTTCATTGCTTATGAGGATGGACATGTAGAAGATGATGTTATTGTTGCACATTGTTGATTATGAAATATAATGTTTTTACTACGGCTAACAAGTCGTACTTTCCTTTTGTTGATGTACTTGTAAATTCTCTGACTAAGAATTGTTCAAATCTTAATCGAATTTATATTGCAGATTGTGGTCTTGGTGACTACCGTAAGTATCTTCAGGATAAAGACAATGTATCGATTATGGATACTGATGTTACTGATGAATACTCTGGGGTTCATTCTGAGGGTTGGGTAAAGGCAACACAACAGAAGACCAGAGTACTTAGTAAACTACTAACGATGATGGAATTTGAAGAACCACTCATCATGATTGATAGTGATGTATGTGTTCTAGAAGATTTGGCACAAGTTGTTGATACTGAATTTGATATGCAGGTAACAACAATGAATACTGGTGGACATACTCGTTCAGATGAAATCTTTATTAGTGAGATAGCAAGTTTCTTGATCATTAATAACTGTGATCTTGGTAAACGTTTCGTCCGTACTTGGATTAAACAGATGGAAGAATTTGCTGAGAATGACACTCCATTCCCTCATGAAACTCCTGCACTAAATATCACATTGCAGAATAACAAACTACTTAACGTTGGTTATCTAAAAGAATTAGAAGTATGTGCAGATCAAGAGTTGACTTCTAGTACTCTTTCGGTACACTTTAAGAGTAATGGTTCTACAAGTGACAATCCTGTAGTAAACTTTGAAAAGAGAGTGATGTCTGTTGATAATAAAACTGAGACTGATCTTGACATTGACAAATACTTGAACGAAGAAATTTACGATAAATGGAGATCTGAATATGAAACTAACTGACATTCATACAAAATTTAAGACTGATAAGGGAACTGCCCATGACTACATTAATTGGTATGAACAGACGTTTTCTGATCGTAGAACTGATGAGATGAATGTTCTTGAGGTTGGTGTTCTATTTGGTGGTTCACTCAAGATGTGGGAGCACTATTTCAAAAACTCTAACATATATGGTGTTGAAGACTTCTCTCAAGAAGATGGTCAATGGCACTATCAGTATGAACCAGTAGATGGTGATGCTGTAATGGAAGATGTGAATAGTCATGAACGAATCACATTGTTTAACTTTGATTGTGAAAAAGAAGATTGCATTAAAGAAAACTTTAATGATTTGAGGTTTGATATTATCATTGATGATGCTAATCACAAACTCACTCAACAAATGAAGAATGCTAATAATTATCTACCATACCTTCGTGATGGTGGCATTTACATTTGTGAGGATGTTCAAACTGCTGAAGGTGCAAAAGAACTCTGTGATTTTATTTCTGAGTTTTATCCTGGAGCACAAACTCATATCATCGAATGTGATCTAAACAAAAAATCAGACGATAGGTTAGTAGTAGTCGTATGAGAACTTTAAACATCTATTGTGACGGAGGTTTTGGCAACCGTTATGGAACTTTGCTTGGTGGTCTTGCCGTAGCAAACTACCACAAGATGCGTCCAGTTGTTGTCTGGAGAGACACTTCTGCATGTCGTTTGCCATTCAACGAAATATTTTCGTCTGATATAGATGTTATTGATCAACCACTACAGGAATTTTCTGGTTGTGTTCTTTTAATGCACGAAGATTTTATTCAAGGGAAACAGAATTATAATATTAATTCTTTTGAATCTATTGAGAGTCTTCCTTTATCTGATTGTGGAATTTATCTTTATAATAATAATTGGATTCCTGAATGGATTGGTAATGAATTAATTATTGAAGCAGGAAGACAGTTAAAGTTTGTAGATAAGATTAAAAATTTCTGCGATCAATATTGCAAGAAACATAATGTGACTCTATTCACGATTGGCATTCATCTGAGAGCAACAGATTTCAATACTTATACTCCCACGTTTGATAAAGAATATAAATGGATAGAAGATCAACCCGATGAAAAGTTTTTTGTCTTATCTGATGATCCAAATATAGAAAAGAAATTTAATAATCTCGATAATGTAGTTGTTCGTAGAAAGGAACACTATGTTGAAAAAGAAAATAAAGATTCTGGTTGGTGTGGAAATGTAGAAAGAACATCTGAGAGTGTTATGGATGCATTGATAGACTTGACAATTCTTTCTAAAACAAATATTATGGTAAACTCACCCAGTTCATTTTTGAAAACTGCTTTGTTATTACGCAAGATTAATGGATAAAAATAAATCAACGCACAAACTTCAAGGTTTTGGTCCTATCTACTATCTCAATCTCGATGGTCAACCAGAGAGACGTGAGTTTATGGAGGACCAATTTAAGTATTGGGAGATTGAAAACTATGAAAGGATCTCTGCATACGATGGTAGAGAAGATGATCTGAGTGACATTCTGAAGGGTCGTTATCCCGAGAGGATGACACCTAGTGAGATTGGTTGTGTCACATCACACTTAAAAGCAATTAGGCATTGGTTGGATACTTCCGATTCACCTTATGCAGTCTTTATGGAAGATGATTGTAGTCTTGACCTTGTAAGGTTTTGGCCATTTGCATGGAGAGACTTCTACTCACGTCTTCCTTATGATTGGGACTGTGTGCAGATCTCTATTATTTGTACTGGTGATATTCATGTCAGACTTCATAAACGTTTTGTTAATGATTTCTCAACGGCTTGCTATATTGTGAACCGTAGGTATGCTGAGAAACTTATGCATTATCATGTCAAGGGTCCTGATAAGTATAAACTTGACAATGGTGTGAAACCACGTCCAGTTGCGGATGATCTTCTGTATAACGCAGGGAACACGTATGCACTTCCTTTACTTCTATACAGAACTGAGTTGGGTTCTTCTATTCATCCAGAACATGTAGATGTATTTCATAAGAAGAATTATGAATCTCAGTGGAACTTCTGGGAAACTTCTGGGTCTAAGATGAGTCTTGCTGATATTGTAAATTACGATCCATACCTAGGTAGAATTACCGAACCAACACCACAGGGTTGACAGATCTTTAGATTTCCTATATAATATGTAAAGAAACATTAAGGAGTGTAACATGACCGTAACAACTGAAGATGGTGGACGCACAAACATGTATGCCACTGAACCACAAATGTATATTTCTAAGACCGACGCAGAACGTTACGGTTATGAGTCATATGCAGAACGTGCAGAGAAATTGAATGGACGCACTGCTATGCTTGGATTTGTAGCAGCAGTTGTCTCTTATGCTACTAGTGGTAGTGTTTTCTTTTTCGGACTTTTCGGATTTTAATTACTTGACAATGTATCAAATCTTGTTTACAATGACTAGCATTGCCTTCCTTGTGTTGTTGGCATATTCAATAGAACAATTATCTGAAACTTATTAATGGACTTTAATATTACCTTCCGCACTCCTGACGGTGTGGAAACCACCGTTACCTGCGAGGATGATCAATACATTCTTGATGCAGCTGAGGAGAGTGGAATCGATATGAATTACTCTTGTCGTGCAGGTGCTTGTTCATCTTGTGCAGGCAAAATTGTATCTGGTACTGTAGATCAAAGTGATCAATCCTTCTTGGATGACGATCAGATTGATTCTGGATTTGTACTCACTTGTGTTGCATATCCTACCAGTGATTGTGTCATTGAAACTGAACAAGAGGAATCATTGTATTGATGTCCAATGATAATCAACTCTATGAAGACATGGAGAAACTAAATGCCCTATACGAAGAACTCTGTTGGGGCCATGATGAAGAACTAGTATTCACTCATGAAAATGGCAGAGTCATTATTTACAACAAAACTCAGGAGCAAAAACAATGAACGAAAACGCAGAACGCATCAATGGTTGGGCAGCAATGATCGGAGTCATTGCCGCAATGGGTAGTTATGCAGTAACTGGGCAAATCATCCCAGGTATTTGGTGACATAAATACTCATATGTTTAGAATTTTATAGTTTTAAAATCATGCCAACTTGGAGAGAAAAAAAAGTATCTTTAGAAGATAACCCTACAGTTGAAACTTCTGTTGCTCTACCTCTAGCAAGATTTATTTTTCGAGAGGATGGTGAGTTTGTTGAAAGAACCACTAGGGATTTGTTCCGAGGAAAAAGAGTTGCTATCTTTGGAGTCCCTGGTGCTTTCACTCCAACTTGTACTAGTAATCAAGTACCTGATTTTGAGCAAGCATATGATGATCTCATTGCTGCTGGTGTAGATGAGGTATACTGTATTAGTATAAATGATTCATTTGTAATGAATGCATGGAGAGAAAGTTTGGGTGTTAAAAAGGTAAAGTTCATTCCTGATGGAAATGGATTCTTTACCCGACAGGTAGGCAAGTCAGTATTTAAATCAAACTTAGGTTTTGGTGTCAGGTCTTGGAGATACTCTGCCATCGTTGATTCAGATAACATTGAAGTTATCTTTAGTGAAGAGGGTCAGGTTGACAATTGTGAACAAGATCCTTATGAGATGTCAAAACCTGCTAAACTACTTGCATATTTGAAGGATGTCCCTCGTTCGTCAGAAGAAGATTTTGATTATGATGCACTTGATGCGTTGGGTAAACTAGAAAGAGAGATATTCCTCAATAGGTAAACTTGACTTTTTTTATAATATGAACAAATTATTTTTATTCTTAGGTGTTGCAGCACTATGTACTGGTTCGACCGCATGTGCTACAGCACCTAATAACAAACTGAATGTTATTGAAGTTCCTAAGGTTGATCTTGTCACTGAAGATCCCAAATGGGTATGTAATGATTGCTCAGAAGATGAGCAATACGTTTTAGAGCAACTACAATTAAAAACTAATATTACGGATAGAAATGCACTTGCAACGATCCTGGGAAACATTAAGCAGGAGAGTAAGTTCATTGCCAATATTTGTGAGGGAGGTGCTAGAGTTTCTTATGATGATTGCCATAGGGGTGGGTATGGAATTATCCAGTGGACCTCTACGGGTCGTTATAATGGGTTAGGAAACTTCTGTGCTAAGTTTGATTGTGATCCTAGTAGTCTAGAAGGTCAAACTCGTTGGATGATCAACGAACCTATCTTCCAACGCAATCTTCCTATGTTTGAAGGTGGTGGACAGACTGTATATCAGTATATGGTTCCCGCATACTATTGGTTAGGATGGGGAATCAAAGGTAATCGTGAACTCTATGCATACAATTATACTAAAAGACTCACATTATCATGATTCTGAGAGCAATTAAAAAACTAATAGAACCATACATTGGATCTCCCGCACCAAAAGTTCTGAAAGACGATCCTTGGTTTGGACCTACTCCTATTCTTTCCGAAAAGCAAAAAGAGTATGTAGAAATGCGTAGAGCATTGGAGAGTGAATTACTTCTCATTCCTGAAGAAGAAGATCAACCTCGTAAAGAAGTTGACAATATACATCAAGTGATGTATGATATCGCAATCAAGTGCGGTAAAACTACAATACAGTTAGACCTGATTGGTGGATCAGAAAATTTTCATCAATAAATCACTTGACATACTCCAAAGAGTGTGATATCATAAATAAATGTTACAACTGTCACACACAATTATGTGCCAGTTGTAATATAACTAAACGAAGACAAGTCGAGTCTTCTATCATCTGTGGGTAAACTCCACAAGTAAAAAAGGTATTAAACAAATGATCATCAAATCTGTATTCGCAGCAACTGCTGCTCTCTCTGTCTCTGCAGGTGCTGCCCTTGCAGGTCCCTACGTCAACGTGGAAGCAAATGCTGGTTGGACGGGATCGGACTACTCTGGAACCGCAACTGACCTTCACGTTGGTTATGAAGGCGCACTAGGTGAGTCTGCTTCATACTACGTCCAGGGTGGTGCTACTGTAGTCTCCCCTGACGGTGGAGAGAGTGACACTGTTCCTTCTGGTAAGGCAGGTCTCGGTGTTGCTGTATCTGATGCACTGGGTGCATATGGTGAAGTCTCATTCGTCGGATCTGGCGATGAGGACATCGACCGTGGATATGGTGCTAAAGTAGGTTTGAAGTATTCCTTCTGATCTTGTAGACACATAGACATCTAGATGTTATACTGGGAGTGCCACGGCACTCCCCTTTTTTATGATAAATTATTTTGTAAAGATCGTCACTCATCCTGCTACACACTTCAATGTGATGTCTATTGGAGTGTTGATTATGATTGGGATGCTCCACAACCATGCACACTTCGCAATGAGTAAGGATGCAGATAGTTATGTGAGACAGTGGTGTAGATCATCAGCAGAAAATAAAAAGACTTGTATCCGTTATGGTGGAGACATGGAATACTAATGAAAAAGAAAGAAATTTTGGATCAAGTCGAATTACTTAAACACCGAATTGCTCACTTGGAATCAGACTATTCTCAAGTTTTGGTAAAGTATGCTAAATTAGAATCTGAATTTGAAATCTTAAAACAAGAGAAGGATTTCTTTATTCCGCACGATGGTGATATATACTAATGAAGAATGATTCTTTATTATGTCCGAGTTTCCAAAAGACTGGAGATACGCTGATGATCGGATGCAATTACGTGCTGCGGTCTTTCGTGCTCTTAGTCACCATTTAGAAGAACATTGTCGTGCAGTATATGAATTTTGTCATGACTGGGTAAGTCAAGGTAATACAAACACAAACAATATTGAAGAAAAATTTCAAACTTATTTGAAGGAGACACATGATGAAAAGGTTTACAAACTTGAAAAGTGCCTTGAGCTCAATCCTAATTGGTACATGCCTATTAGGGATGACTCCAGTTCGAGCTGAAGAAGAACTGACGCAAGGTTACTACAGTATGGATGCAATGGGATGTATGCTGTTGGGAGAATGTACTGATGGAGTCCAAGAAATCAATAATCTTTTGGATGTTTCTAGTCAGTATCCCAATACTGCTGATTTTACTCCTGTTTCTCTTGAGTTCAACTCAATGCTCGTTTCCCTTAACACAATCGGAGTTAAGGTGTTTCTAGCACCAGAGAAGTATTTTCCAGTAGGACATCGTGGTGTATACCATACTGTCTCCAATAATTTCTTTTTGAACAAAAGATTTATGGGTCGTCCTGGTGTATTGATGAGTGTGTTAAGGCATGAAGGATGGCACGCTGCACAAGATTGTATGGCAGGAACTATTGATAATAGTATGATTGCTATCATCAAACCTGAGGATGATGTTCCTCCTATGTGGCAAGAAATTGTAGAACGTACCTATCCAGAATCAGCATGGCCATGGGAGAAAGAAGCAACATGGGCAGGCAAGACCGAAGGTATGACACAAAAGGCACTTCACTCTTGTGCCCGTGGTACTATGTGGTCTGACTATGATCCTACACCTATGACCCGTGAATGGTTAGAGGAGAACGGTTTTATCAAATAAATAAAAGAGCCTTGCTCTTTACTCATGGATATAAATCCTAAGAAGAAAGAGGAAACCAAAAAGGAAAACAAATTTGAGTGGGCGGATGAGGGTGTATCAACTCTCGTCCGAGTTATCATACTTGGATGGTCAGCAGCAATTCTGACTCTTAATTATGTAACTGTTCCTGGTATTCCTCAAAAAAATATCGATCCCACATTTATTGCTAGTGTATTCACTGGAACTCTAGCTACGTTTGGAGTCATGCCTTCTAAGAAGAAGGATGAAAAAGAACCCAAACAAGCACCTACCTTGGAGAAGAAAGATTGACAAATTGATTGATTTGATAAGTTAGGAAGTTAAAACAAAAGGTTGATTTATAAGACAGAATCTCCTATAGATAGTGTAGTCGCAAGAGAGACATGAAATTCTTCTTCGTATTTTTGGCTACACTATTTTTTGCGCTTCCAGCATGGGCAGTCGATGTATCGATGGGTGCTGGTGGCAACCTAGTATTTGAACCTAATGAGATTACAATCTCTGCAGGTGACACAGTTCACTTTATTAATGAAGCACTACCTCCTCACAATATTATTGTAGAAGGTCGTGCAGATCTTTCCAGAGAAGCACTATTGTTTGCTCCTGGAGAAACACAAGATGTTATATTTGCTGACGCAGGAGATTATACTTTCTTCTGTGGTCCTCATCAGGGTGCAGGTATGACAGGTACTATTCACGTAAATTAAAAATTATGAAAGTTGGAATGATTGGTTTGGGTCGTACTGGTGAAGGTATGGCCCGACGTATGATTGAGAAAGGTATTGAAGTCTGGGGTTACAGTAGTACTAACTATGAGAATGCCTGCGGACAATATGAAGCAGGACACCTTAGTGGATGTGTAACTTCAATAGAGTATCTTGTCCGAGCAGTTAAAACTGATAATAAGAAATTCACCAGTGCTGGTAAAATTCCTGGCATCTTTCAAATTACACTCCCAGAGAAAAAAGCAGAAGATACACTTGATGAGCTGCTACCATTACTTGAAGAGGGTGACATCATCATCGATCATAGTACTAGTGACATAACAAAATGCCAGGAACTGCAGCGGTATTGCTCTAAGTTAGGTATTTCATATATCTTCTCTGGAGTATATGGAGATACCCATGCTGTCAATGCATGTTCTAAAATTTTCCAATCGCTATCACCAGGTAATGCCTTCCGAATTTGATTACGTTGAAGCACCTACAGAAGGTAAAGTTGATAAGTGGGGGTTCACTATCAAACCTACTATCAGTGATGATGAACTAATTCTTCGATGTTTGAAGAATGCACCTTGTGGGTCTGATAGAAAACAGGCAATGAAGTTAATTAAACTCTACGAGGAAAAAATCTAATGACCTTAGCACATGTCCTACTTTTCGGATCACTACCCTTTATATGTGCCACCGCATATTTCGGGCACAGAAAAGGTGAGAATAACTATTATGAAACCGACGCCTACTCAGGAAATGGAACAGCGCATT